>FWWL01000515.1_pt1 | contig 106119 bp, 88 predicted proteins | sample 2228331 | NCBI WGS metagenome assembly FWWL01 (sample SAMEA103939775, study PRJEB20133) | metagenome | reverse complement strand
TTTAATTAACTCGTAAACCGACTAAACGTGATTTTAGTCCTGCAAAATCAAGGGATATCAAAAATCATGAATTTACCTTTTCACTTAACGATTTTAGGGAGTACTTTTTAGGGAGTACAAAATTCGGCGGTAAATTCGTACTCCTATTCTATATTTACCTCTTATTCCATGAAAACATATTATCTGGGTATCTGCAGCTGAAGCTGATTATTGTCATTATCCTTCATTGAAACCATACTTATGACATATCCTTTAAAAAACGCTCCATCCTCTGCATCTAACCATAACTGATACCCCGGAGATTGAACAATCTCTTCTTTGATCAATGCCGATGTACCTGCAAAGTAGTTTCTATTCAAAAGACTAACAGTTTCAGACATAAGCTTAACTTCCTGTTCTGAATATTTACCTTCTTCTGTCAGAGCATTGAATACTTTACCGTACGAAATACTTGCAAAATATCGCTCTGAATAATCATTAAAGTTGATTAGATTCTCGTCTTTAATATCGTTTTCTTTCGCCCAACTTTCCACATCAACCTGGGAGGTGCTATACGAAAGGCCCTGGACAGGTTTGTACTGAAGAACTCCATATTGAATTGGATAAACACTCAACGCGCTCGTTGTTATGTCATACAGTGAATTATCCTCAAGACTTTTAATATCCTGTATGTGAATATGACCACTAAAAACGAACTTTAAATCATTCTCCAAAAACTCGTTCACAGCATCTTCACTGTTATCCAGGGTAAATCCGACATTTAACCTCTCACTGTGATCTATTATATTATGATGCATGACTGTAATGATGGTGGCATTTTCCTTCTTTGCTGCCTTACTGCATCGTTTTATCCAGTCCATAGTTTCTTCGGTTATCTCTCCATTGGGCATAGGGCTTCCCGTCAGTCCATTGAAATCATAGATACAGGTGTCCAGCATTAAAAGCCATAGCTTGTCTGACAGTTCTGCTAGATAGCTTAATGAAGTTTCATCGCTTAAAACAGCTTCATCGTAACCAAAAGTCTTATAAATGCTCGCAAAATCTTCTGCATTGATTGAATCGGTAACATATTGTTCATCTCCTATAAAACCTCTTGCCCAAGGATTTGAAATATCATGGTTACCAGGGATGACGAAGATTCGAGTACCGACGTTCTGCTCAATACTTTCGAGTTTTTCTGCTAATTCCATATGGCTTTCTTTTTCACCATTGTTGGTTAAATCACCGCTAATAATAAGGATGTCCGGCTTCTTTTTGCTGATATCAGCAGCAAAAGCATCAACGATATCATTAATATATTTTAGTTGTTTTCCGTCACTGTTCGAAATATATTTATCAAATGCCTTACCATGATCATTTAAATTATCTGCCAGGTAATGAATATCCGTAGCGATATACATCGTTAAATCTTTTTCATTTGCCAAGTCTTTCTGATTGTTGTTATCGCAACCGGATACCACCAAGATCAATACCACCATAGTAAATATAATACTGCTTTTCAATTTTGTCATAAAACCCCCGAAACTTTTCTTCTATTTTCACTAATAAATTCTTTATTAAATCTATCTAATCGAGTTTATTCTACTCAATATTTCATAAAACATCGGCTTTCCTGATATTCATTCATCAATTGTACCCACTACCTTTCAATTTAGCAACTAATATTATGGTTGTTTTATCAAATAATACACTGTTTATTTTTTACAATGTTAGATAATCAATTCAATAATGACACTATGAAGATTTAAATTTTTTGTAGCTAAGAAGATTTAAACTTTATTATTGTTATAAATATAAAATTAAGATATAATGAAACTATCTAAACGAAAGGAGTGCACTACATATGAAAAGTAAAGTTATCATGTTTAATTCTCCCAATGACCTTTATGCATTTAATGATGCTGCAACTAAATGCAAAACCGATATCAGGGTAAAAACAATGAGTGGAACATTCGACTTTGATGCAAAAACATTGCTCGGATTATTCTTTACATTAAGCCTGCCTTCAATTGAAGTATATTATGATGAATCAGAGAAAGAATTTGATGAATTCTTAGTTCAATTAGAAGCAAAAGAATAGAATGGCAAAAGAAGTGTCTACAGAATATTTATTGTATCTCATATAAAAATCCTCTTAGAAAATCTGTTTTAAGAATTCTAAGGGGATTATTTTTTTATATATTACCTATCTCATCGTTTCTTTTTTCTATAGTATCTCGTTATAGTTCATTCCCATAAAAATTGCATTTAGATTATTTACAAAATAATAATTAATAACCCGTGCTATTGTAAATAATAAAGTTGATTAAGTCCTGATAGGAGGATCACTTATGTTTATTCCAAAACGGATACTATTTGAAAAAGGTGCATTAGATTATGATATCGGAAAGTATATTTATCAATACTTCATTCAGAACAAAGATATAGAAATTATTGAACTGCAAGGTAATAGAATTAATGAGAACATCCCCGGCGAATCCCCGCCAGAGTTTTACCGTGAGGGTAAAAACACTCTGGTTGTAGGTGTTAAGAAAGGATTAAAATTTCAATCCTGTAAGCCATCTGCCCACTACCAGTTACCGCTTCTATCCGGCTGTATCGGCCAGTGCCAATATTGTTATCTTAATACGAATTTAGGGGACAAACCCTATATGAGAGTCAATGTTAACATAGATGATATCTTGAACCAGGCCAATAATTATGTTAATGAACGGCTTCCCGAAATAACTATCTTTGAAGGATCCGCCACCTCCGATCCGATTCCCGTTGAGCCATATACAAATCTATTGAAGAAAGCTATCATTTATTTTGGTGAAGCTGCTAACAGTAGATTCCGCTTTGTAACGAAATACACAGATGTTGATACCTTGCTAGATATTCCACATCATGGCCATACAGAGATTCGTTTTACACTGAATACCAACAAGGTGATCAATGATTATGAAGCAAGGACCCCCTCCTATGAGAAAAGGTTGGAAGCCTCGATTAAAGTGATTAAGGCCGGTTATCCAATGGGATATCTGCTCGCTCCGATATTTCTGTATGATAACTGGAAAGTAGATTATAAGAAGCTTCTTGTCACCTTAAACGACAGACTTCCTGATCAGATTCAATATCCGATTACTTTTGAGATTATATCCCACCGGTACACCACCCGTGCCAAGAATGTAATTACTGAGATATTTCCGGATAACCAATTACCGATGACGGATGAAGATCGTAGCTACAAATACGGTCAGTTTGGCTATGGGAAATATGTGTATTCCAAAGATCAACTGGCTGAAGTTAATCAATTCTTTCAGCAGGAAATAACATCGATTTTCAAAGACAGAGAAATCGATATCAAATATATTATTTAGAAATATCTATTACTTCTTCCGTCATTAACTAAGCATATAACTGCTTAGACATAATTTTTAATAATCTATCTGTTTCGTAATAAAAAGCCCTATTATGAAGTATATCTTTTACTTTAACTTCACGATAGGGCTTTATTAGTTAGAATTTTAATCTAAGTGGTTCTATATTTCTTAATTAATCTTAAAGGTCTTAATGGACTCCTCTAAGATGTTAGCATTATTTGCAAGTTCTAATGCAGCGATTCTCAGTCGTTTTACGGTATCAATCTGGTTCAAAGCTGTTGCACTTACTTCTTCAGAAGCAGCTGCAGTTTCTTCCGATACAGCTGAAATATTCTGAATAGCATCTAGTGTCTCTTCCTTTGAACTTTCAATATTCTTAATACCGATTGATATATCTGTTAAGTTACTTACCAGTTCATTCACATGGGTACTAATATTATTGAATACCTTAACAGTACGATCTAGTGCTTCGGTCTGTGATTCTACGATATTCTCAGCTTGTTTCGCTGTATCTACCGTATCTTTCGTCTTTTTATGGATTTCAGATACGATATTCTCAATCTGATTAACTGCTTTTACTGACTGATCCGCTAATTTTCTGATTTCACCGGCAACTACTGCAAACCCACGGCCTGCTTCACCAGCTCTTGCAGCTTCAATTGAAGCATTCAGGGAAAGTAAATTAGTCTGATTTGCAATATCAATTAATACAGTTATAAATCCCTTAATATTCTTTGACTGCATCTCAAATTCTTCAATCTTGCTAATAACACTTTGCGTAACATCAGCCGTTGCTTTTGACTTCTTATTCAGCTCATCAATAATAATAATACCTTCACCAGCGATGATCTTTGTATTCCCTGCGATCTTCTCAATGTCATTTGTATTCGAATAAACCTTATTGATCTGATCTGATAAGCTTGACATCTGAAGCAAACATTGCTCAGTATCGCCTACCTGCTGTACAACACCATTCTGGATGTCATCGATGGTCTGTGAGATGCCTTCCGTTGCTGTCAATAGATCTTCTGAAGTATTGGACAAACCGTTTGCAGAAGTACTTACCTTCGTACCAACCTCTTGAACTTCACCAATCAGCTTTCTCATGCTGGTTATCATATTATTAATTCCATTGGATAGAACCATAAACTCGTCATGTCTCTTCGTATCAAACTTGGTAGTTAAATCACCCTTGGAAGCATGATCGATTGATTTCATTAAGGAAATGATCGCTTTGCTCACCCCACCTGCTATAAAAATTACCATGAGTATGGAAAAGACGAAAGCTACGGATACAAATACAATATTTAATAATTTCAACCCATCAACTTGTTTAAGAATCGTGGACTTCGGAATTAATGCACACACTGTAACATTAGCTTCTACATTCTTAGAGTATAGGAATAAATAATCCTTACCATTATATTCTTTAATTAATTTGCCGTCGAGATCTACACTGCTTATTACAGTACTATAATCTGATAATCCCGAGAATAAGCTTTCTTCCTCTGATCCTAATATTACTTCTCTTCCATCACCATTTACTAAACCTACAATACTTCCCTCACCAAGATCGTATTTCGCAAACATATCAAGAATCTGCTGTTTGGAAATATCAATAGCGACATAACCTTTGTTCGTCGGCATCTTCTTAATGATTGACATTGCATAGTCAGCTGTAGTGTATGGTACTCCTTCATTAACCAGTTGGCTGTCTAAACCGGTATGGCTGCCTACCCATACATATTTAGTCTCTTTATTCTCAAAAAGTTTCGCTTCAGGCGACTCCATGAAGGTTGTATAGAGTGTTTCACTCGGTACTGTTGCAGTGGTGATACCTTTTCCGTTCTCTCCGAAAATATGTATTCCGGCAACGAAGGAATTGGTTTCCTTCGCAAGTACTACATTTGCCTGAATTGTATACTGTTGGTTTATTGCGCTCATCGGATCGCTTTCACTACTTTTCCGGTTATAATACACTCTGATATCCGAATTAGAAATAAATTCTTCCGTCTTCTCATCTATAATATTCAAACCAAAACCCAAATAATCACTAATCGCATTCAGAGTACTTGCGGAGCTGTTCTCATAATTCGTGATAATCGCATCTTGCGACTTAGTATAAGAAACTACCCCATAGATCGCGAGTAAAAGTACCGGAACAATAAGACCTATAAACAAAGTAACACGAATGTTTAAAATCTTAGACAAAAGACTCTTCTTTGTTACATTCTTAACATTGTTCTCTTTGTTCAGTTTTGGTAATTTATTCAGTTTAGACTCTTTATATGCTTTTGGTTCTTTGTCAGATTTGGCAATTTTGAATGAAATGGATTTTTTGATTATACTTGATTTACCTTTTTCATTTGCTTTAGTACTTACTTTTAATCCCTTAAGAATGTTAATTTTTTTTACGGCTTTCAATATTTCATTTGTTTTTGTTTTAAAAAGCTGTAACATTTTTAATCCTCCCCTTTTCTTATAAAAATGTTTGGCTCTATTGAACCGTTGTTGACGATACGGTAATGCTTACACTATATTTACTATCGCGGATTATCGCTTAATATTACTCCCCCTTACACTTTCCAAAACCTTAGGAACAAGAATATGAACAAGCATATTTTCTTGTTTATTTTACATAATTATATACCTTTTTTTGTATTTTGACTAGTCAGTTTTGACATATTTACAATAAAAATAACAAAACTGATCATAAAACCAGTATTTATAGGCTTTCTGGGATATTTCAGAATCCGAAAATTTAGTCAAAGAAAAACCATTCTGCATTGAGAGCTACGAAAACTCAAAAACAGGATGGTCTACTCTTATCAATTATCATTATTCTTATTTATTTATTTAGATTTGCTTGAGTGTAGTATTCCTATTATTATTGAATTCCTCTGTACAAAACATAATCCTGGAATTCCCTGATAAAACCAGCTTGGGTTAAGGCATCCGTAGCTTCACGGGGATATTGTTTAATAACTACACGGGTCAAGTTGGAAAAGATTCGTCGACAGGTATAAGCTTTTACAAAGTTCTTCATTACTTCTGTCAGTGAATTATAATCAAAGACGCGCAAAATCTTTCCCTGACGTTCTAACAATGCGATCGGCACACCGGCCTTTAGTGCTACTGCAGTGCCGGGAATACTAATAAATTCCCTTCCCTGCATATGAGGTAACGCTTTACCCCAAGTCTGCATTGGGTCTATGGCAATTAACCAGAGGATATCTTCCTTTGGCTGATCTAGTTCTTGGAACGTTCTAGTAAATTCCTTATCTCTAATGAATTGGATTCCTGATAAGCCTTCTATAAAATAACCTCTTCTAACTCTGCCGGTATATTCCCAGACACGTAAGGTTTCCAGAGCTTTACCCCACGGTATACCATGAATCGTTTCCCGACAAAGTATGATACTGCGGTCAAAACTACGTTCCAAAAGTTGTTCTACACTCGTAGTAATCAAAGGACGTGATATTTCCCACCGCCCTGTGGTTAAAGCCTTTGTCCTTGCAGCGACTCGTTGCCTGGCAGAAGATTTTAATAAGTTCCCTTTGTTCAGCCATTGGCGGACCGGAAGAAAGCTGTCTGCACAAACCAGCCCTTTTTCCGTCAGAGTAAGCAACGTATCATAAGGAGAAGCTCCTTCTATTAAGCCTGATAATCTCTGCATAAAGCTTGCGCCTCTTTTAAATAAGGCCTCATAGATTATTTTTTCATTTCCTTCCAAGGAATCAAGTACCGGAGTCATATCTGCATCCCAATCAATATCTTCTGATCTGTGAAAGCTTAGTCCTCCCTCAGGAGTCAGCTGCCAGAAGAGGTTCCCTTGGGAAAGTAAGGTGTCCAGAAGCTCCGGACGGTAGTTGGCAACTCTAGCTGGTAATATCACACTCTCCCATAAAGCCGGAGCAAATGGTTGATTACCCAGTATCTTTAATGACATCTCAAGCAGCTCACCGGGTGGTGCTGTGATGCTCATCCGGTTAGCAATCAGGGCAGCATAACGGTCGGTTGGAAGAGTTTGAATCTGTCTTCGTCTGCTTTTTATCGTCTCACGGATCGCGCGTTCATAAACTTCTGTATGATAGAATAATCCTTCATTTTCAACTGCATTTCCAAGATTGCATAATTCCTTCAGCAGCTCTGCTGCAGTATCATCTGTCCATAAATAACGTTCTGCAATAAGTTCCGATGACTGAGCTCCTCGATAACGTAATAATCGTAAAACAATTTGTAACCGAGATTCCTTATCAGTTTCAACAAGCGCAGCAATATATTTGTCTTCTTGTTCCGCAGCAATCCATAAACCCGGTTCGATATATTTGGCTTGTTCCTGACTAGCAAGCTTTTCGAGCCATTCAATCGGCACCTCCAGCTCTCCGGCGATCAGGTCACCTTCAATCATCAACAGGGTATGCAATTGCTTCTCATCCTCCGGTAGTCGCTTACGTTCAGACACCAGAGCCAGATGCTCCTGTGATGGTTCTATCCCGGTGGCTTGTTTTAAAGCTTCTTCCGTTGCAATGTGAATACCCATGGGAGTCGGAAAATAATCATACATCATTGTTGCTTCCGTCTGACGACGTAACGGCATGGACATGGGGGAGGGATTCTCAAGAAATATCTCTCTTACCTGTATTGAACCTGATTGAATTCCCTGTAGGACATATTCCACTCCCTGTAAATCCCAGTGGTCTTCAAGACATTCCCTCTTAGTTTCACGGATTAAGGGATGATTTTTATATTTCATTAAGGAATCTAACATCTGAGCGCTGCGAAGACGTTGGATCCATAACGGCAGTCGTCCGGCTTTTTTCACACCCATCATAAGAGCATGGGCTGCATTGTATCGGAAGGTCATATTAAATACCGGAGTTGCAGGCAGAACTGCTTCCAGTATGGATTTTGCTGTGTCCGGTGCTATACTCTGAAGAAGTCCTTCCGGAATTTCATAATCTCCATAGGGATATAATAAGAAGCCATCATCATCGTCAAAGCAGGTAATATTCGTTCTGATATGATGCTTCGCTGCCTCTCTTGCGAGTATAGCTAATGGAGCATTCACCTGCCTTCCGAAGATGGAGTGAACCATCATCTGATGGCTACCGGACTCATCCCGGAAGTGTTCTACTAATATAGTACAGTCATCCGGTAACACCTTCGTTGCTTCCATTTGCCTTGTGAGGAAGTCCTCCGCACCCTGGACGGATTTTTCGTCCAAGCCCAATTTACCTAATTCTACAGCTAGCGTACCATCTTCATAAGCAATGCCAAGTCTCCGGAATATTCTCCCGAAGGACATGCCCGTCTGCAATCTGCGGCCGATGATTTCTGCTTTATAAAAGGGAGGCTGTGCACCATACATATTAGACTGGGATACAATTACCGAGTCCCGATTTACACTGTTGATCTGCCATGCAAAGCTTCCAAGTAAAAACTTATCTCCTACATGAGCCTCGAAGACAAACTCCTCATCAACTTCACCAAGCTTCACACCATTTTCCGTCTTAACGGTAAAGAGACCTTTATCTGGAATGGTACCTCCTGCTGAAATTGCCAGCATCCTACTGTAGGAATCTCCTTCAACCCTTTCATGAATGCGGTCATATAGAAGTCTAGGACGGACCGGGATGTTGCGCTCATGCTCATAATCTCCGGCAAGCATGCAAAGTACATCCTTGACATCTTCTTTCGTTATCTCTTTGAAGGGATAAGCTCTCGGTAATATCTCCATGACTTCATCGATACTATATCCATCGCCGGCAGCCATAGAGACTAAGTGTTGGGCAAGTACATCCAGACACATTCTCGGTGGATGGGAATACTCCACACCGCCGCTTCGTACAATTTCCGCAGTCAGACCACAGTAGAGACCTTCACCATAGGAACGGGGAAATATATTCATTACACTGACCCTACCCGGATTATGTCCGGCACGGCCAAGCCGCTGCTTTGTACTTGATATGGAGCGTGGGCATCCGATCTGCAATACCTTATCGATTTCCCCGACATCGATGCCTAATTCCATGGAGGAAGTAGCAACTAAGAGTCGGAGCTTTCCATTACGTAAGGCATGCTCTACTTCAAACCGATGTTCCTTGGATAAGCTTCCGTGATGGGTTCTTGCAAAGCCTTCCCCACCGACCTGATTCACATAATACGCTAACTTCTCTGCATAAGCACGGCCGTCTACGAAGGCAATGACACTGTATGCCTTGCTGCATTGGTCAAATACACTCCGCGCAATCTCATGCCAGAGGGAATCCTTACCCATAAGCTGAGCTCCGGATCTAGGGCTGGTAATCTCTAATCTAATCTCTTTATGCATCTTAGGAGCTATGATTGTAACCGGTTCCGGAGACAGATACTCAGCGGCCCTGCTTAATGGCTCTATGGTCGCAGAAAGACCAATTCTCTGAAGCGGCTTCTCACATAGCTTGTCCAACCTTGCCAAGGAAAGCATCAGATGGGCACCTCGCTTAGAATCAATAATGGCATGAAGCTCATCAATAATAATTGTTTTCGCGGTTGATAACATCTTTTGCCCTGTCTTGCTTGTAATCAATAAAAACAAAGATTCCGGAGTAGTAATCAGGATATGCGGTGGTTTTTTGATCATACTTCGGCGTTCACTCTGGGGTGTATCTCCGGTTCGTATTGCTATATTCAGATCAAAGGGAGTACTTTTTGTGGAAGAACATTGAATACGTTCTTCCTCCAGAATACCGTTTAGGGGACGACGAAGATTCTCCCTGATATCACTAGCCAGGGATTTTAATGGTGAAATATAGATCACCTGCAACTCATTTTTTAATGACCCTGCTCGTGACTCTGCCAATAATTGATCGATAAATACCAGGAACGCTGATAGTGTCTTACCGGTTCCGGTTGGCGCAGATACAAGCACATGTCCTCCTGCTTCAATCGCAGGCCATGCTTCCTCTTGTACCGCCGTTGGTATTCCTAAGGCTTGATTGAACCAACTGGCTGTTAGATGATGAAAGATATTTAGTACATTTGCAGACATAAACTCCTCCCGGATAATCAGTCGTAAAAATATTCGTTGTTTATGGTTTAAGATAAACAGCTATAAACTTCTGAAATTTTCATTATTCATTGCAAAACAACGGTGTCGAGAAATACCTCTCTGCGGTATCCGGAAGAATTGTAACAACGGTCTTACCTTTTCCTAGGAACTTAGAAAGCTTAAGGGCTGCTGCTACATTGGTACCGCTGGATATTCCGCACATCAGACCCTCTTTACAGGCTAATGTCTTCGCTGTACTGATTGCTTCATCATCTGTGATGATGCAGATAGAATCATAAATATTCTGATTTAGGATTTTGGGAATGAGTCCATCTCCAATCCCCATCTGAAGATGTGTTCCGATAGAGCCCCCGGCAAGGATAGCAGCATTCTCAGGCTCTACTGCCCAGATGACCATGTCAGGATTATGTATCTTGAGTATCTCTCCCACACCGGTAATTGTTCCTCCAGTGCCGATTCCTGAACAGAAACCATGAATTGGTCCTTCTACCTGTTCCAGGATCTCCTGCGCCGTATAATCCCGGTGAACCATGGGATTTGCTTCATTCTCAAACTGCTGAGGAACATATACATTCGGATTTTCATCTGCCATATGGATCGCTGTCCTTAAACACTCATCAATGCAATCACCGATATTACCCGCATCATGAATCAGCTTAACTTCAGCCCCATAATGCTTTACTAGTTTTCTTCTTTCTTCACTGACGGAATCCGGCATTATGATGATTGTCCGATAACCTTTGACAGCTCCAATCAAAGCAAGTCCGATTCCCTGATTCCCACTAGTAGGTTCCACTATTATTGTATCCTTATGAATAAGCCCATTTTCCTCCGCTTGTTTTATCATATTATAGGCGGTTCTTGTCTTAATGGAACCGCCTACATTCAAGCTTTCGAATTTTACTAACACCTCTGCACTGTCATGATCAACCATATGATTGAGTCGGATCATCGGAGTATTACCGATTGCATCTAGAATATTATTACAGATCATATCTTCTTCTCCTAACTTTTACAATAATATTATAACCTGAATTCGAAATAGTCTACATAATTATTTTATGTGAACCATTAAATAGATTCTGTTATCCATATGTTAATAATTTTATATTTTTTATAAATTGATATCTTTATTAAAATGCATGGATTCAATATTTCCAATTATTTTATTAATAACGATAAAGTACCTGCCACTATCAATATTAATCCAACCAGCGCTTTCTTTGACAAGGTTTCCTTTAAGAATACAAAGGAGAAAATGATCGTAACTAGAATACTCAACTTATCAATAGGTACTACTACACTTGCAAGTCCATCCTTTAAAGCCCTGTAATAACAAAGCCAGGAGGATCCGGTTGCTAATCCTGATAGACCGAGGAAAATCCAGCTACGTGCATCAATCTTCTTGATGGTATGCTGTTTCCCAGTTACAAATACGATAATCCACGCCATAATAAGCACCACTACGGTTCGGATTGCTGTACCAAGATTCGATTCTACACCTTCGATTCCCACTTTTCCTAAGATAGAAGTCATACTGGCAAAGATAGCCGAAAGGGAAGCATAAAGAATCCAACGACTATTTTGTTCTTCCACTAGTTCAACAGTCTTCTTTCTCTGTATCATCAGATAGGTTCCGATACCAATCAAAACGACAGCTATTGCTTTTATCACGGTGATTTCTTCACCTAGGAAGATAAATGCCAGTAGCATCGTCAATATCGTACTCGATTTATCAATCGGTGTTACCTTGTTCACACTCCCTAATTGAAGAGCTTTAAAATAAAAGAGCCAGGAGGCACCTGTTGCTAATCCTGATAAAATTAAGAATAACAACGTCCTACCACTGATATCCATAATTGTATTCTGTGAGCCTACAAGGAAAACCATAAGCCAGGAGAATACTAGTACTACGATTGTCCGAAGAGCTGTTGCTACATTAGAATCTGTATTTTTAATACCGTTTTTTGATAAGATAGCAGTCATACCGGCAAATAACGCCGAGCCAAAAGCAAGTAAAACCCACATGTTATTTTCCTTTCTTCCTTCGTTTTTCCAATTGTTTCTATTACCATTAATATTATAGTCAAGTATTTAAAAATGCAACAAAAAAAGGAAATTCTTTTAAAACAAATTCCTGAAGGTCAAGAATAACAACAATGAATTCGCTGCAATAATTAATCCGGTAATGATCACGCCAATCACATTAACAATACGCTTGTTGACCATAAAACCCATCAGATCCTTCCGCCGTGTGATGATCAACATCGGGATGATTGCAAAAGGCAGGATAAAGCTTAAGGTGACCTGACTAAGGACAAGTGCCCTCATTGGGTTAAAGCCTACCAAAATGATAAACATACCCGGGAACATCGTTATAAGTCTAGTTACATTATCACTGATTTTAAGACCGAGAAAGCCCTGCATAATGGTTTGCCCCGCCATTGTCCCAACGGCTGAGGATGAGAGTCCTGATGCAATAAGAGCAATTGCAAAGGCACCGCTGGAAGCAGCTCCAAGTAAAGGTGATAGGGATAGTTTGGCTTCTTCAATACTATCCACTGCTATTCCATTACTGTAGAACACCGAAGCTGATACAATAACCATAGCTGCATTGATGATAAATGCAATATTCATGGCAATCGTAATATCCAGTTTTTCCATCTTATAATGTCTCTTCCTCTCCTCTTCTGTTTTCGCATGATTCCGATGCTGGACCAATTGAGAATGAAGATAGATGACATGCGGCATTACCGTTGCTCCCAGCATTCCGACAGCTATCAACACCGCGTCCTGGTTAGGCATTGATGGTATTAAAGCGTGTAAACCTGCTGATACCCAATCAGGTTTCGCTAAGAATAATTCTAAGGTATAAGCGACGCATATAATCGCTACAAAAATTGAGATGATTGCTTCAATAACCCTTTGTCCGTATTTCCCCAGGTATACAATTAAGAAGGTAATTCCTGCAGTCAGTAGTCCGGCATAAATCATCGGTATATGAAAAAGTAGATAAAATCCCAAAGTACCACCTAAGAATTCGGCCAGATCCGTAGCCATCGCTGCCAACTCAGCAACTATCCAGAAGAACCAATTGGTTTTCCTTGTGAAGACTTTTCCACACATCTGTGGCAGGTTAAATCCTGTTGCAATTCCAAGCTTCGCTGACATTGTTTGTAGAAAAATGGCCATCAGATTACTCCAGAGAATAACCCATACCAGATTGTAATTAAATTGTGATCCTGCGCTGATATTAGTAGCAAAATTACCCGGATCAATATAGGCTACACTTACGATAAAGGCAGGGCCTAAGAATCTAAATATAGTTTTTATCTTCTTACCAAAGTTCACCTTACCTTGAAGTGTTAAACCGTTAATCTCATATTGTTCAGGAAGTGAAGCCAACGTCTGAACACTGCTTTCCTCAAGCATTCCATACACCTCATTTAAAGTCGTTATGTAATCAATCAGTCGGTTAAAGAGTATATTTTAGTCAAGACTAATTTTATTTTACACTCCTACATTATGTGGGTTTGGTTCAATGTGTTACATCCGAAAATGTTAAACCTAAAAAAGACAAACAGATTTCACTAAGAAACGGAGCCTGTGGTAGGCTCCGCTATTATTTATAATTACATTTAAAATTATGTTATATTCCCAACGTTATCCTGTTCTTTCATAAACTGCATATAACCTTCTCTTATTACCGGATTATCCTCCATGAACTTATTGTACAGGACAATCTTTTGTAATGTTGTGTCTGAAATATTATGCTCAATAAGTTCTGTCTCCAATAACAAATCTTCACTCACCCCTAAGTTAAGCAGAAACTTTTCAATAAGCTCATGACGGTCAAGAAGAAACCTTCCTGCTTCTATGCCACTTTCTGTAAGAAAGATAATTCCATACTTCTTATAATTTAAAAAGCCTAACCGGTTTAATTTCTGCACCATCTTTGTAGCGGAAGGAGCAGCTACATTCAATAGTTCCGATAGTGTATTAATACGCATATAGCCTTCGACCAAACTATTCCGATAAATCATCTCAAGATAATCTTCCATTGCGGAGGTTAGATATTTATTCTCCTTTTCCAGTAGTTGATATCCTCGGACAGTATGAAATTTTGAGCTTTCCTCCATGGAATCACATCCTTTGACAGATTGAACATAACTTCAATAATAAGTATATTCCTACAAATCCGATTTTAGATTATATCTGATTTTTATAGTCGAAGTATTTTGCCAAGCCATAAAGTCTAATTATTAACTACCGAATTTACAGGAATAATATCACAAGAAACTCTAAATAAAATAAAATATAGTAAGAAACTTTAGAGGCATATCATGTATTCTATAACAATTAACAGGGCTACTCATACATTAACATTATATAAGGACGGGAAACCCTTCCGAAGCTACTCTGCAGCGGTTGGAAAACCTGCTACTCCAACTCCTACAGGTTCTTTTAAGATAATTAATAAAGCATCAGCACCAGGAGGAGCCTTTGGTGCTAGATGGCTTGGTATTAATGCCCCTGGAGGAGGTTACGGGATCCATGGAACGAATAATCCCAGTTCCATAGGTAAGAGTGTCTCCAATGGCTGCATACGTCTGCAAAATGAAGCAATTAATGAATTATATAGACTTGTTCCGATTGGCACACCGGTTAGGATTATATAAACATGCCCCTTAGATATCACTATCTAAGGGGCATGTTATCGTCATTATTACAATGAGAATATTCTAAGGTATTACTATTTTATCTGCCCGTCGGATATGCTTCAAACACCTCAAGTAAGGTATCATAAATGGTCTTAGCTGCATTTTCCTGGAAGACTTGATCCGTAAGCCTAGCATGCTCGCTCTTCGTAGAGAGGAATCCAAGTTCAACTAAAACTGCCGGAACTGTATTCTTATAGATTACTGTATAATCTTCTTTCTTAACACCACGGTTATCTGTACCAAGCTTATCTGTAAGGCTTGTAACGAAGATGCTAGCTAGTGTCGCACCGGATAAACCTGCACTATTCTTGATATTATTCCTGCCGGAATAGAAAACTTCTGTACCGACTACCGTTGCCTCTGCCGCATTCATATGAAGACTAACAAAGAGGTCTGCTCCGAAGGTCTTAACCATAGCTGCACGTTCACTGAGCAAAGGGTTTGTATCAGAGGTTCTCGTATAATACACCTTTAATTCCGACGGATTACTATTAAAATACTTCTTGCCGATGGTATAAAGAATTGAGAAATTAACCTCTTTTTCCATGCTACCGTAATACTGCGCTCCATTGGCACTTCCACCGTGGCCAGGATCAAGAACAACTATATTCTTATATATCTCTCTTGGATCACCAATATTGATATAAAGATTGCTATTATCCACAGCTAATTCATAACCCTGAAGTTTCGTAGTCGCAACCTTAAGGACTGTCTGATTTTTACTGTTCAAGGAAACCGAAATCTTATTAATCACGGAGGAGTTCTGGGTTATGTTATTATTCTCATAGAATTCCGTATAATCTCCAGTAATCCTTATTACAAAATATTTCTCAAAATAATAATCCTCATGGCTTATCTGAGATCTGTCAATCTCTGCAGGTATAGGAATTATAATTTCATACCTGCTTGTATCCTCTACTTCAGGTATCTCAGCTGTAACAGGAGCTTCTGGCAGATCGGATCCGTCAGAGATATCCGATTCATCCGTACCACCCGAACTGTCATCATCATCTGAAGTTCCTGTTTGATCCGATTGATTACCAGGAGACTGGAAGGAAATCGTAAACTGATTGCCACTTTCCAGGGTATAGTACTGATACCCTTCATTTAATGAAATAATCATCTGTGTTCTATTTGCTGCATAGGAAATAAATATTTGTTTGATATAATCTGCTCCTATGATATCCGAAACAATACTCCCAACACTATTCGTTGTATAAGGCAGGTCAACAATCATTAGACCCGTTTGAACTGTAATATTAGCCTTAATTGGTATTAAACCAGTCAGTGTCAGATAATCACCAACGGAATTTTTACCCACAACCGACGAAGTAATAGAATTCATATAGACAGTCACATAAAGGATTGTATTATCAGGTGAAAAAGTAATATTATATAGGTATTCTGGCGATAATACCTCAAGTTCTACTGTTGTACAGTTATTCGCAGCATTATAGGTGCCTAGGGTGTTAATCAGATTACTAGTGGATCCAGACATCTGATATGTTATATCCGTACAGGTCATATTTTCTGCAGTTAAAGTGATAACTTTTCCGGAATTGTTAGCGGTAACCTTACCAAAAGCAGATGAAGCAACAATCATGAAGGTTTCTGAATTCAGACTAACATTGTTATAATCTCGGCTTGCATAGAAGATATTGCCCAATCCGGAGGACGCACCGTTCAACTCATGAATACCTACATAAGAGCTATACTCTGAGGAAAGCCCACTCCATTGATTCAGTACGGTTCCCGGTTCATTAATCAATCCTGAATCACCAAGCTCCGGATCCGATACTGGTGTATTACCTGCTGTATCAGACGGTTTTGTCTGAGAAGTAATCATAGAGGTCCTTGTGCTATTGTTCCATTTATAATCGTACCCCAGTGATGTAGCAGTGAAGCCACCCGGCACCATGATATAAGAATTGTCTGTCTCATAATTCGTGACAATCATCGGTGCCGTGTCCATTGTAACCGCTTTGTTATTAAGATGTGCCTTCTTACTTCCGACGGTCATGATCAGAACATTTTCACCTTTAATCAGAGTAATTGTCTTGTCAGTCTTATTATAAAAATAATCAGCATCGATCGCCGAATCGGAAAATACCTTCTTAGCGCGAAGCATGGCTGTATTGTTCGTAATGATACTCGGCATAGGTCCAAGATCTACATTTTTACCGTTTACCGATACTTTACCCAATACTCCGGAATATTCAAATTTAGCATTGTTATTATAGGCAAGGCTAATTGTGTATTTCTCAATTGTTATCGTGCATTGATTACTGTTCCAGGCATATCCAAGTCCTAAGGTTTCTGATACAAATCTTGATGGAACCAACACCTTAGTCTTGCCTGCTTCAACATATTTCATTTTCATCGGAGCTACCGGTAATGTAACTGCATTACCATTCACCGTAGCATTCTTACTGCCAATAGTCATTACAATTTCGATACCATATTTTGAAATGGATATGCTACCCTTCTCTTTATTATACAAGCATTCTGCTGCTATCCCGGAAGCTTTGAATATATCGTAATAAGGTAATAAAGCGATTCCATCGACTAAGATCCCCGGTGTCTGTATATCTCCGATCGCGTTGCCGTTATAAATTACTTGAACTTGTTTATCTGCATATGTTGTAGTCTTCTTCGTTGTGTAATTATAAATCTGAATACCGGATGCAGCATCTGCCTTATAAGAAGAAAAACCCGCAAGAAGGAATGCTGTAACTAACAAACAGCAAACCTTCATTAACAGGCCATTTTGACTAATATACTTTGTTAATCTCTTAATACTGTTTTTGATAAAGGAATGCATTGGTACGAAGAACCTCCTGTCTTTTCATAAACTCCATAATCAGGCAGTTTTATTATCTTGGGATATTATGCTTTAACTTCTAACATTTATTAATATAACCATATAAATTACAATAATGTAAATACGTGTTAGAAATGTGTCATCTGCCAAAATCACCTTAAATAATTCATAAAATTCCTATCTTTTTTCCTAAGATTCCAGTAAAAAGCGCTTAGAAAGTCCCGTTATTGGCTATTATTGGTATACTACATCTGTGGTATATTTTCAAGACATAATTCTTTGCTCTTCTACAATTGTTGACTCCGGATTTCTCAATTCTTCACCACTTAAGTATATGACTTTTCAGATGAAACAGAAGGAAATAAGTTATAATGACACTGAAAGGTTTTTATTTTATTTCTGATATGTTATAATGTCAAATATTATGATTATTTGATAGGTTTGGTATCACAATGAAATACGAAGGGGGTTATATTATCATGGCTGAGCGTAATTATCATGATCAGATGAATATTGATAATGCACTGAAATTGCGTACTTTACTTGAGTCCTTGCCACGTTTTTGCAGGGATTTCTTTCGTGGTATCGAGCCTACTACTTCATCCAGGACAAGAATTGCCTATGCATATGACATGGGTGTCTTCTTTGAGTTTTTGAAACATTCAAATCCATCTCTTAAGGAGATTCCGATTACGGATATCAGGCTTGATATTCTGGACCAGATTAAGGCGATCGATATCGAGGAATATCTGGAATATCTTACTTATTATAATACGAAAGAGATAGACAGATTAAATACGGAAAATGGCAAGAAACGTAAGCTTGTATCACTCCGCAGCTTCTATAATTATTATTTTAAGAAAGAATTAATACATACTAATCCGGCTTCCTTAATCAGCGTACCAAAGCTTCATGAGAAAGCCATTGTCCGTCTGGAAATAGATGAGGTAGTCCGCCTGCTGGATGAGGTAGAACGTGCGGATAACATGACGAAAACCCAGCAGAAATACCATGAGAAAACCAAGGTCCGTGATCTAGCTCTTATGACTCTACTACTCGGTACCGGTATCCGTGTCTCCGAATGTGTTGGACTCGATATCAATGATGTGGACTTTGATAATAACGGTATCAAGATCAGAAGAAAAGGTGGTTATGAAGTTGTTGTATACTTCGGTGAAGAGGTAAATCAGGCATTACTAGATTACCTTGTAGAACGGAATAAAATCGTTCCCGAGGATGGACACGCCAATGCCCTCTTCCTGTCCCTCCAGAATAAACGTTTGAATGTCCGTTCCGTTGAAAATCTAGTGAAAAAATATGCCTCTACCGTAACAAAACTTAAAAAAATAACTCCTCACAAGCTACGAAGTACTTACGGAACAAGCTTATACCGTGAAACAGGGGACATCTATCTGGTTGCCGATGTTCTCGGACATAAGGATGTTAATACTACAAAAAAACACTATGCAGCAATTGAAGACAGCCGCCGCCGCAGTGCCGCAAATGTTGTGAAGTTAAGGGAGAGTCCATAACTGAAAAAATTTTCAACTGAAAAACTAATAACTGAAAAAACACATAACAAAGGTAAGTGATTCAAAACATGGCGTCTATATTTACCTTATAATCAATTCACAATATGAGATAGGATCTGTAATGTATCAAAACCCCAATACGGCGTCCTGAATATGTATAATTTTATTTGCCATAACAAACTTAACCCGTTAACTGGTCCTAAGAATTCCTGATTTTCAGCTGATCAGTAAAAGTCTAACCAGTTAACGAGTTTACATTCCGTTAACAATTTACTGAAATTATCATAATATAATGTATAAAAGATGATAGGATGTTTTATATATGGAGGATTTCTCGATTTCAAGTCAAAGTAATAGATGTCAATGTAATGACGGCATTATCAGAACACGTGATTCCATAATTGAAGAAATAAATATAAATAGAAATACGGGCTTTGTTACAATATCCTATGGTGTAATGGGTGAGTTTAATATTACTCATATGGAGCTTGTAACCCTGGTAGTAGATAATAATACTATAATCCGGGATCGAAACGGGCGCAATTTGAGACTTTCCGATTTAAGAGAAGGCATGCTTGTAGATACTGAATTTTCTTCTGCTATGACATTTAGTATACCGCCTCAAGCCAGAGCCTATAGAATAATTGTGGTTAGAAGGTGAGGTCAGTGGGTAAGCGTTGAGCATGATACTATCCAAACATCTAGTAATCCCCTTGAATTACGTAAGTAATTCTAAATATGGCGTATGTAAAAAGAATTCCAGAGTGCTACAATAAGCCACTATCGGAATTCTTTTTTATTCTCTTATTCAACCAGCACTCCTGGGGTAAATCTTTTGACCATGGCAGGTAAGCATCGACTAGTTCTAGATGATTATTAAAATCTGTGTCCGGCATTACGCGGAGCATCTGATGGATACTACATAGTTGTATTATAAAAATTACTGTTGCTAATAAAGTGATCTACAAGTTCTTTTGCCCTATCATACTGCTGTTGTGATACCTCAATTTCAATGACAGCACCCGGTAAGGTATAGCAGTTTTTATATATTACTTCATTCTTTTCTTCTTTATTAAATTTACCTCTAAAAAATGAACCTTATTTTAAAATGCACCCACAAAAAACGTGAGTGCATTTTTTCAAAAGAAGTATTTCTTTTTCCAACGTAGACCCTTGCAATATGGACATGACTTAATATGCGTATATTGTTAATATATCTTTTTCCTAGGACTCATAAGATATTTTGTTTAAAATTTTTGCAATCCCACCAAACATCTTTTGAATAAGTATCGAGGACTTCTTCTGGATCACTGAGAAGGTGCAGGTCAAGGCCATTAATATCTTCGATATGTTCCATATAAACTTTATAACATTCACTATTTTATTTAACAGTACCCTTTTCCATATCAAGTGTATATGTTGTTGTCTTGCTTGACAAATCCACCTTAAAAGTCTTGGTAACATTGCCATATTTTACTGTCACATTATATTTGCCCAAAGCCGCATTTGCAATAATATATTTTCCGCTGCGATATGTTCCGATCTGTTCTGGTGTAAGCCACTTACTTTGAACCAATTCAGAAAACGCTTCACCCATTGGGGTTAAGCCGTCAGTTGACCAGTTATAAAAGTATCCAATCTGCCCATTTGGGTAACACGAAGCCATAATTCCTCGCGAATTTTTATGTACATACAAGGCAGTCATAACTGCTTCAGTATAGTCTTTAATAAATTGCTTCTCTACTTTTGAATTACAACCCGAGGTTACAAATAATCTTCCATAATCTGTATACTTACTATTATTACTTGACATTGCATTGTCAACCCAGTAATTAAACTCCGTTACAAATATCGGAAGCCCTATTGCTTCATATTCATCTAGAATTGACCAAATTTCATTTGGAGACAGTGTGTCATATCCCCAATCAGCAAATTGAAAACCAATTTTGTCAATCAGAACCTTCCCACCCTTATAATTCTGTGGTTTAGCAAGCTCCTTTGCTAAGTCAGTAACATATTTGTAATACTCGCCCTTTCTATTATCATTGAATTTATTAGGGGCATCGTTATAATACAACGTAAGTTCATCCGGGTTGCAGCCCGCTTCAATCCATGCTTCCTGTACCGAATCACTAAATTCAGCGACATATTTTGCGGAAATCCCAGCAGGAACCAAATCGACATTGGTATTTAGCCAGTTTTCTAGCGCAGTAATTTTCGAATCATTTGTAGCACTACCCTTTGTAACAGTTGCAATGGTCTCACGGCTAATACCTGTTCCATCTGTCCCATAGATAAGTTTAAAGAAATCCCTTGAGAAATACGCTTCATTAACAACACAAAAATTGTTAATAACGCCTGCGTATGATGTGACCACCTTTTTAACATGGTCTTTAATGAGTTGCTTAAACCCTTCTGGCGTATAATTATTAGATAAAACGTAAGCAACTAAGTCATCATAATTTTGGGGATACTGAGAATTATTGGATCTCACTTTAGAAAAGCTTGGGTAAACAAGCACTTGTGCTGTAAATTGTACCTCATTTTTTCTAGCCGCCTTCACCGCAGCCGAAATATAGTCAACATCTCCTGCGCCTGACTGGTCATACTCAAAGGTGGTATTAGTATCACCATCGTCAAAATAATTTTCCCAAGCTATACCAGTATAATCTATTATTGAATTGACACCCATACTCTGCAAAACATCAAAATACGTGCTTATGCTGCCGTCTTTATTTAATATTCCGCTTATACTACAACTTGCGCCAAATTGATAATCGTAGTCTGACTGTTTTACAGTAACTTTAGCTCCAGTAATTGGTTTACCACTGCCATCAATAATGTTAAGAGATAATCTTCCTTTTCTATTGTTTTCTATCATCTGTTGGGCCTTTAATCGCCATTCCGCATCCTTATGTCTCCAATCGTAGTCATACATGCCTGACAGCTCATCAAGCTCTTCTACCGTCAGACTACCCTTACCTAGTACGTTTACACCCGCAATTTCAACTGTTGCTCCTCCGTTATTATATCCAAGGCTTAGTGAAAGCTTTGAAGATGCCGGGTCTGTAGCAGGTAAAAAGCCAATGAAGCAAAACTTCTGCCACGTTGTTGTTATGGGTAGATTTAATGAATTATCGCGAAATATATTATAATAATATCCCCCCACAGTGTAGGAAAGGTTTTGCTGAAATAGTTTTGCATCACACCATGCCGTATTATTTGGGTTGTTCGATACGACTCTTGCATAAAATGTTAATGCTACCTTTTCATCCGGCGAACAATCACTCATCTTATTTGTAATGTCAATTGCCAGCTCCGAACCGCTGTTTATCGCCATTCCCTGTGTGATTCCTTTTAAACCGGTAACCGTTGTCGGCACATTTTTTTCAGAAGTATATCCACTTAAGCCAGAAATTTCACTATTATAAAGATCAATATATTGATGCCCGCTACTAATTGCAAATCCAATAACTGTGCTTTTTTCCTTACTATCAATCGAAGTGTTTTGGTCAGTTTTAACTACAGAATTTTCAGAATATTTGCCACAGGTCAAATCGGCATAGTAATCTCTCTCTATCGACACAGGGCAATTCACAGATAGTACACCTATGGAATTATTTCCCTTGAGCACAAGCCTAAGGTAATCATATCCGCCACCTGTAAATTTGATTTCGCCATCAAAATGAAAATCCTCCAGAGTAATCGTATTCCCCTCAACACAATAGTACAAATCCTGTGGTAGCGCCTTATCTTTACCGTTAAAAGTAATGTCAGCCAAATTCTTAAGTGTATACACAGAAGCCGTAAACACCTGTCCTGCCCCATTTTTACTCACTTTAATATTTTTCAGTTCAGAAATGTTGCCTTTTGAATCAGTTACTGTTTTACAAGCTAGGGATGCATTACCATCCGAAGCAATTTTTACAGGGCATTTAACATTAAGCTTAGCAATAGTGCTCTTTCCCTTTAGCACAAGAGTAACCCCTTTGGAATATTTTTTACCACCAGTAAGGGTGAGTGTTCCATTATAATTTACATTGTCCAAGGTTATAATATCTTCGTTATATGTAACTTTTCCACCAGCAGGGAACTTATTATTAGATGCTGTACCATAATCAGATATACTTCCAAAAATAACTGAAATCTCCACCTTGAATATACCCTTATAAAATTGAACTGCATCAATACCCGGGGAGTTAACGTCGCATATAATATCTTCTTTGGTTGGTTTGTTATAAACTCCGTTGAGCTCGTTAAGATAAATTACCTTTCCATCCTGGGTTTCAACCCGCGCATTATTTACAAGGATAGTAAAGTCTAAATCCGTTGATAAAGCTCTATCAAACTTTAAAAAAACATATGTAAATTTATCCCCTGCTACAGGTGGTTTTTCAAACTCAAACCGACTAGAAATGTTGTTAACAACGTTGTCACTGCATCGTGCCCTGTTAGACCAAACAAAGAAATTTTGTCCTTTTGCAGTCTGACCGCATGGAATTAATGATAAATATAAAGCAGGTCTTGGTGTCACTTCCGCAAGCACGTCCATTGGCATGCTGTCAGCTATAAGGAATATACACAATATGATCCCAATGATTTTTTTCATATAGTTCAAATCAAACACGCACCTTTCTTATTGTATGTACTACCCGTCTGTGTTCAGTAGTTTTTAAATCTTTACTTTATTAAAAATTCTTTAATGAAACAAGTGTTAAACAATTCTCATTTTCGTCCTTAAACGTAACTGGCATTTCAAACATATCAAAGATCCCCCTTCAAACAATTTTCTACATTTTACCACATAACTTCAACTTTTGCTATCTGTAAAAGACCAAAAAAAACCGACCAGGAATCACAAATCCCAATCGGTATCTGAGTATTAAAATGTTATCTGGTAACAATAAAAGTCAATATCAAACTTGAATACTTCTCCGCATCTTTCAAAACCGTTTTTGTCATATAACGCCAAAGCCGCAGTATTCGTCTTGCAGACTAACATTCTTATGCCGTCATATCCTTTTTCTTTGGCTGTCCTCATAATGTTTTTTAATATAATCGTTCCGATACCCTGTTTCTGAAATGATGGATCAACACCTATTCGCGCCAATTCACAGGGCTTTTTTGGTTTCCATTGCAAATCCCTTAACTCGTCAAAATCGCCTATTGATGCGACAGCAACTATTTTATCATCCTTTTTTAAAGTGTATAGCCAGTCGTTATTAATATCATTATCGGCCGTTTCTTTGCTTGGATAATCCAAATTCCAAGTACAACCCGGAGTACCAATCAATCTATGATATATACTAACAATTTCTAAAATGTCATCATAATTTGCTAATTGAAATTCGTAGTTGCTCAATGCTAATACCTCCAATTATATCTATTTGTGGTAATTAAAGTTTCTAATAAGGCGCTGTAAACCAACATATGTACCTTCTACCTGCATCTTCTATGAAACGGGAGTGTAACGGAGCAGCACGACGCCGGATCCGAAGACTTTGGTCTCCGTCATCGTCAGGTTCAGTCGTTCGCTAACGCCTCCAAGTAATCGGGGGCCACAACCTGCAACGATTGGCTGTATCAGGAAATGATACTATTCCACCAAGCCTAGTTGTGCCAGGGTGGACCCAAGACCGGGATACACTTATATTACTTCACAATAACCAATTAATTACTCTTATTCAGAAGTAAAATTATAATCATTATTTATTGCATATGTCTCTGCATATGAACCACTCTTCCCTGTAATCGTCATAAGCTTTGTACAACCTTCAAAAGCAAAGGCTGAAATTTCAATTACACTCTCTGGTATATAAATCCTTTCAAGATTGTTGCAATCATTGAAGGAATAAGCACTAATCTCTGATAATTTCTCAGGTAGTATTACTTCTTTTAATTCCACACAATTACTGAAAGATCCTATCTCTATTTTCTTCAAGTTCGCTGGTAATGTAATACTTGATAAGTTTACACAGCTATTGAATGTATTCTGACCGATGGAAGTAACACTATCAGGAATTATTACCTCAGTAATACTATCATTGCCACTAAATACACCATCAACAATTCGCGTAATTCCCTTAGGTAGAACAATATGCCCTCCATTTCCGTTATAAGCGCATACCTCTTTGTCTACAATAAAAAACCCGTTTTGGTAATTGAACTCTTTAACTCTTTCTACGTCTCCGTCTAATACTTGAAATTTGTCTATGTATTCCTGTTTCTTTCCCTTAGGTACAAATAGTGAATAAAAGAATTGTCTTCCTACATTATTTTCACTATTAACGATATCAGGAGCTTCACCTGTAAAATAAGCTGAGTTACTAAAAAAGGCATCTTGATGAAGTTTCTTAAGTGTAGCTGGAAAAAAAGTTTTATCTGCAAAAGTATCACTGGTTGGACTGTTATGAATAGAATCAGCTCCGCAATATTCTACACCTTCGGGGATAATAATATCTCCGTTATAACTTAGTGCATAAATCAATCGTTTTCCATCTTTTGAATAAAGCCAATTATTTTTATCATTTTTGAAATATTTATTCTTTTTATTTACTTCAAAGCCCTTCGTATAACAATCATAGGTAAATCCAAATGCTCTTTCCCCAATCTTTTTAACAGATGCGGGAATCTTGATGATACCACAATAACGTTCAAAGTAGATGCAATTATCTCCTATTACTTCAAGGCTTTCAGGCAGGTAGATTGTCTTTGTCTTCATAAACTCCGTATCATACCAGCCATTGGATAGAGCTCCTTCCCCTAAGTATTTTACAGTAGAAGGCAGATGGCATTTTGTTCCTGCCAGTGCATAAGCTTCAACAGTAACTACAGGTTGACATTTTAATTCAATCCATAGAACTAAGCTATTAATAATTTGTCCTGCAATTGACTGGTGCTTGCAATTCATAATCCAATTAATATTAATACTATTCCTAATGCAGAAAGCAAGAGATATATTGACCATCCTGTAGTGGTAAAGCGCTTCCCATGAAACAAAATTTTTCTACCACACCAAGGACATCTAACATCTCTGAACTTAACTTCAACATCACAATATTTACATGTATACAATTTCATATTATACCTCGCATTCATTGTGTTATTATAAAGTCTTAATTTTTATCTTGACTTTGATTAGCAGGATCATTGCTATAATTGGTAATTCATATTTTCATAATATTCTTTCTTTATAATTCAAAATTGTATACGTTACATTATAATACAAATAAAACAATATTACCATATTATTCCTTATGAGCTCATTAAATGGTAAATACTAATTTATGTTTATAAAGTATAATAACTCTGTATTATCCTTCCATTAGATTCAGGACAACAAAAATCGCTGCCTTTTTATGAGACAGCGCTGTTTTGTTCCTTATTTTGTTGTGGACACGATTATAATGAAGTATTCAAATAGATCTGAGTCAATTGAAGTACACCGATTCTCTCATTAAATGCTTTAATCTGGATTTTTTCCTCTTCCGGAATAAACACACATACGGAAAGCGTATCATTTTTCATCAAGGTACCATAGTAAGTTTCACCTGAATCTGTATCTATATATTCTAATATGTCACCTGTATTAGCAATGTCGATATTACCGAGAAAACACTTACACAAATCGATACCCTCGACTACTGCATCCGGATCTCTATAACTGTTTTCCAAATCCTTCATCCGTGTATCAATAATATCATTATTCCTTTTACAGCCTTCCAGCTTCTTATAAAAAAGACTTCGTTCGATTCCACCATACTTTAACATATTGTGGTCATAAATATAGCCACGTTTCTCAAAATTAACCTTACTATAAACATTCTTCGGGGATACTGTGGCACAGATACTCTCATAACCATTTATGCATGCGTATCTCTCAATAATAGACATCAATGCCAGTTGCAGCCCATTGCCACGGTATTTTTCCTCAATTGCAACAAGTTTAAAGTTGACTGATTTATCAGGATTCAATGTCTCTCTTTTCATGAGAATGCTTAAGTCCTCTGTTGTTCCCTTGCCCTGAAATAATATTCCTATTCCTATCATGGTATCTTCATAATAAAGTCCTAAGGTAAGATTGGGATTTTTTAAGCAGGTTGCAAACATCTCTCGAGTATTTCTACGCAATAATGTCAGATCAGACATCCCAGCAAATATCTTCTCCTGAAACTCCATAATTGCATTAATATTCGTGTCATCACATTTTCTTACTCTTATATGATTCAATTTTATTTTCATCTGGTAGTCACTTTCACCTTTAATAATTTTTTCATAACGTTCCGCTTTTGATTGATTTCTCCAAATCGTCTCCAGACAGTAACCCTCGTTATATATTTTTAATCCCCGTTTTCTTCGATATTCTACCCATTCTTTTTCTAATAGATAAATATTTCGAAAATTTGCAGGAGAACTGATTAACTTCATTCTCTGAATATAGTTATTGTGTACGGCCAGGAAGAAGCGGTATGAAAACAGATTGTCCATTATTTCCAGGGTTACAGCTCCTTCTTTATAAAGAATATAAAAGGTTTCAAAAAATGTCAGGTAATTTGAAATCTGAATTCGGGAAAGATTTGGCTCTTTACCACTTTTATCGGCTGCCTCTAATTCTGTATATACCTGTGAATAACTTTCGTTTTCTACAAAACTTTGATTTAAGGTCATGATGAACTCAGCAGATTGAATTCGCTTGGTATCTCGAAGCTGAATTACTACCAATAAAGCGCCGGTAGCAGCGATTAAGATTGAGATAAGCGAAAACAGGTTGGCTACCGCATCAGAATATTCAAGATTCTTAAATAATACACTCCAGGAAATACCACAAAGTGCAATAGAAATAATAAAATACGTTAAACCAAATAAGCTTAGCTTCATTCTCTGCTTTTTCATCTGTATTTATATACTCCTTTCATTTGTACCTTTCTATATTAGAATTAAACAGCATCTATGTCAAGAAAGATATTATTATGAAGATTAAGAAAGAATTATCTGATTCATCAATGATTATTATATTAAAGACTTTAAAAAACGGCTTTATTCCTCCTGTTTTTGGGAATAAAGCCGTTACCTATGATTTTTATTGGTTAATTTCTGTAACTATTCTTTTTCCACGACAAGCGGTCTCATCATATCATTATCTTCATGCTCCAGTATATGACAATGCCATACGTAATCTCCATAGTGCTCTTTAAAATGCATTACTATGGATGTAACCTGCCTTGGCTCTGTTCTTACTACATCCTTTGGTCCTTTTTCATATGCAAGTGGTGGAGTTAATTTCGTTAAATCGAACTTATAATTATCGCAGTCATCAAAATCCTCATCGGTAAACGCTTTCCGTCCCAATATCTCAAAGTGTACCAGATGTACATGGATCGGATGAGGGAAATCAAAGTGATTAACCAAATGCCATATTTCAATGGTATCTAATTTCGGTTTTTCAGTTGCCGGTGCATCCCACATTCTATCATTTAATAAATGAAGTACTCTTCCGTAATGATCCGTTGTTTCATCCAAATGTAATGTTCTTTCCCTTATGGCTAGTTTCGGATCTATTTTATGAAATGGCATTAAATCTTTCGGAATGGTGCTTGTATCCGGTTCCGATAATTCCGTGCCGACTTTAAACTTCATGATCAGTTCCATCCCTGGGCTTGGCGGGCCTTGTGCAATATTCTGTAAGATTATCTCCTGCCCTTTATACTCAGAAAAATCAATAATAAGATCAATTCTCTCCGCTGGTTCCAGAATAAATGAATTAATTTCTACCGGATGGTGTAACAAACCTAATTCGGTGCCTATCTGATGGAAATCAGCACCATTATTTAACTTCAGCTCATATCCTCGTAGATTTGATGCATTTAATATTCGAAATCTATATTTACGTGGCTCCACATCCAGATATGGCCATAGTTTTCCATTGACTACTACTGTATTTCCAAAGAAAAATGAAGGTGTGGATGGAACAGGATTATCAACAGGCGGAGTGGCATTATCCGGGTAGAATAATGAGCCATCCTTTTGAAAGGATTTATCCTGTATCATAATCGGTATTTCATATGGTCCTTCCGGAAGATTGAGTCTTCTCTCCAAGAAATCTCTGATTAAATAAAAGCCGGCCAATCCTGAGTATACATTTAATCTTGTTATTCCTAAAGCATGATCATGATACCATAAGGTACACCCGGTCTGGTGGTTCGTATACTCATAAACTTCTTTCGTATATTTTTGGCCAACATATTTGTTATCCCTGGTAAACCATGCTTCCGGATGACCATCGCTGTCAGCTTCCACATTCGCACCATGAAGGTGAACCACCGTTCTTACATCCGGTGTGTCCATAGTTCCATGTAGGGTATGGTCCACCGGGAGAAGGTGCTTTCTTGGTAATTTATTTTCCCACTTCACTTTGACGGTTACATCTTTTGGTACCTCTAGGGTTGGACCAGGATAAGTTCCATTATATCCCCATATTGTAGTATTTGGAAAATATCTATGAAATTTATGCTTTGCTTCTCTCATAATAATGTGATAATCGTATTCATTTTTCGTTGGTATATCATTATTCATTAAGGGTTCTGCTCTATCAGGTATAGGCATACGGTCAACAAATTTAGGAATTGTTGTCGGATCCGTTGGATCCACCTCATATTCTAGTTCCTCATAATCTTCTGGTTCTCGCGGATGATATCTTATATATGCCATGATTATAACCTCCAATTATATTTATCAAGCTATTACCTTGATTAATATATAGTATGAAAGTATTATATTTTCGTGTCTATTCATGGCGATATATGGGGATTTGTGTTATATCATTGATACAATGTGCCTAAATTCCTCTCTCGATACTTTACGGTATCATTTCTTGTTATCCTTTCTTGTTATCCTCTCTTGTTATTCTGTTTCTTACCTTTTCTATGTATCCACCAAACGATCACAGCTATCAAACCAACGCATATTACTCCAATCATAGCAATTATAATGATACGATTATTCAATTGCCACGTCTGTTGCATTGATACCTCCAGTGTGTCTTCATTATTCCAAACAATCTTATCTTCTTTAACTTCCTTGCCTGTAAGTATCTGTTCAGCCTCTGCATTAACATATCCTTGCTTCGTATCAAATGTAGCATAATTCGATTTCGGACTATAATAATCACCTTTTACCATAGTTCCTATGATATACTCACCTTTGGAATCCTTGGCAAGAAGCTGAATCACATTGTAATGATTGTCTTCCGACACTAGATCTGTAACAGGAATCTGAAACACAGCACTTCCACTATTAACCTCTGCCTCATACAGATGGGTTCCATTCACCTGTAACGTGATCTTGGCGATATTAGAATTTCGCACTACTGCCGTTACCTCTGCAAATTCATCTACTACTTCAGTATCCACCTTGGTTATCATCAATTCAGCACTCGGTTTAAATCCACCTAAGGATGTTATCAAGGTATCCGGTGATGCAAACTGTTTATCAAGCCATGCAACCCGGATTTTAATAAAATCAATCATATTGACTATGGATTTTTCAAAACCTTCACTATGGTATTGATCGTAGGTATAGCTCCATTTTTCATCGTTGGCGATCGCTGCATTTCTTATATACTTATCATAAGTATCAATTGTGCCGCTGGTCTTAATCATATCTTCTATGACTGTCCCACGGATTGCTCTATATTTTTCATATACCTTTGTTATGAAATATGGATCTCGAATCAGGCTCATATTCCAATGCTCTGTCTTTAGCTTCATCATATCATCAATGGTTTGCCAAGTCTCTGGATGCCAAGTATCAGCGTTAAACATATTAGCATTTCCCCATGCCCAATCGTAATCCCACGCAGGACCCATATAGAAGGGACCATCTATATCTTTATACATAAATAAACTGCTCTTCATGCTGTCAGCATTCAAGGTGAGCTCACACACGAGGAAATATTCCACCAGAGAATCAAGATCAACCAGTTCCGAATAATGCATACCGTCATACTCCGGTGCACTAAAATCAGATTCTTTATAATCTACAGGACTTTGTTGGCCGTAAATATAATTTGCAGAATATTTGATTTTCTTTTCATGATATATGAAATCCGAACTGTGAAGGGCATACTCAAAGGTCTGAACGTAATTCTTGATATAAGTTAAGAATTTATTATTCGTGATTGCATATTCCGGGGTCTTAAAGAACAAAGGCTGGCAATACGCCGATATTATCGGTGATTTATTGGCACCTGCACTAAAAGCGCTGTAATTCATCTCCAACAATGCCCCTCCGTTTGCCTCCTTAGGGAGTTCTATATAATCCGTAATAGTTAAACTTTCAAATACTCCATCCTGATTAATATCATAAGAGAAGGTATAGGGACTTGTAATCCAGGTGTAGCTGATACACATTGCATCCTCTAGGTCATTTTCTAACTTATCTGCATTCTCTGTCTGAATCTCCCCATTCATCACAAATTGCTCAACAATCGCTTTGGCCGCATCTTCTGCGCTTTCTTCCCAGTCATAGATTGCAACACGTTCCGAACCTACCTCGACTAGTTCGCTGAGCTGATATACACCATAATATTGGTTATTGAAGATCAGAATTACATTTTCTGATTTCATATAGATATCCATTCCTATCGCATTAGAAAAATCATTCACTAGTTTGTTTCTCATCTGAGTATGATCAATATCATTGGCAAGCAAAGCCCAACGTTTATTCTCCCCCATACCAAGCAGATCTGATTTTGAAGCCAGTTTAATATGGAAGGGTCTTTTTTCACGCCATCTTGTAGAATTACCTCGAAGTCTGATTTCTATCTTCCCGGTATAAAATTCATCACTGTCATTAAACTTCTGGCTGCCTTGCATGCTCATGACTGCTTCTGTGTAGTCATTATTCACGCTGTAATATCCAGTCTCATTGTTAATATAGACTACGGGAAGGGTGCTGAAATAGATAGCTGCCTCCGCCCCGTTAAGTCCTTCGACAGTAACTGTAATTAACTTTTCCATATCAGTTTCGACGGGTAGATAGAAATTATCTGTTGTAGAGAAAGTAATTTTATTACAGTCTGCACCCGTAATTGTCCAATGATAGGTGGAGCCTTCCGGTGCTCCCAGTACTTTTAATGCAACTCCTTCTTCTACCCTAGCATTCTCAAAAGAAATGATATTGTTATGTATGGGATTACCGATTTCATCGTCATCATGGCTTCCATAAAGAAATTCCCAAGACATATTCTCAGCAGATACCTCCTCTGTTCTTAAGAATAGAAAAGCTAAGGATATGATAAGTAATAGAACAAATCGCAGGTTCATTTTTTTTATCATGCTTCTCTTGCTTCCTAGTAGAGATGCAGCAGTCACTATAAATTCACTTAATATGAATAATCCTCTCTTTAGCTTAACTATTATTGTATCTAGAAATATATAAATTCCTCCCCTTTGGATTAGTATAAAATATTCCTCATTATACTTTATAACTTCCAACACATTTCAAAGATCGAATACAAAAGAAGTATACTATGCTATCATGGAAAATTCTACCATGAACTGTATATTTTATATGATCCAATAATAGTAGGCTATTATAAAATTATAATCTTACAGCCATATAGATGATTAATAGAACATAATCATATTTTTATCATTGAGAATCTTATTATTTAAATCTTTAGATAAAACTACGATTCATCAGTTGAGCTCGACATAAAGAAAAGCCCATTTGGAGGAGGGCTTTTCTTTCATTATTTCTCTATTTCAGATATTTTTATACTTTTCAAAATCCCGTAAATCTGCCCTATATATTTCTCAAAGGCAGTATCACTCATCTTGATAATAACTCCGTTAAAACCTGAACCAAGAACAAGATAAAGTGTTACTTCATTCTCTGATTTTTCATAAAGTATCTGTCCCATGACACCTTCTGCCGTTAAAAATGTCTCAGTAGTATATCCTTCGCTTGGTATTACTATATGTCCCATCTGATGAAACACATAAATAGACTCATCTTTTATACTATCAGCATATAGGAAGATACCGTTTTGTGGGTCACCATCAGAGTTCTCATCACTCACTTTACTCTCCTCGGCATAAACATCCCAATCGCCAGGATAATCAACACTCAGTTCAAAATTGTCATTGTAATATGTTTTCAGGTTTACAATTGCATAATCGTTTACACCTGAGAATAAATCTAAATTTGCTTCTTCCGTAGTATTTTTAGTTTGTGTTGACGATGATGTGGTTTGGTTATCGGAGGATGTACATTGAGTGTTAGGTGTTATGGTTTGACTATTAGACCCTTCGGTGTTAATACTTTGATTGTTAGATCTGCATGACGATAGCAATAATATGATTGGCACAAATAACACAATCTTGATTGTTTTTATAAATAAATTCATCTATTCACCTCCACTGATGTATTTTCTAAATTGGTTCACAAACTGCATCGCAGTTATTAAGGGCTTTCATATTGATTGTAAATGATTATTTGTTATGTTTCCGATCCAGATACACGGTCAGAATGGATGTAATTATTGAGAATAGGCATAAAAGTAGTAACAAAACTCTTGAGATATCGGAGCCGCTGAAATTCATCAGTGGATTGAAATAATCTAGGATCCAAAATACGATAAACATTAACGAAAGAATGATTGTTATATGCGGAAATATCCGGATTAATCTCTTCATATTTAATCTCCCATCTGATACTTTTTCAAAAGCATCCTTATATAATCTATTAAATTGAAAATTACCATGTTATTTCTTACTTCATTACTCAAGTTCACTGATATATATGATATCACTGACATCTCTGTCATCGCAAGGCTGGTTTACGTGTTCATCAGCATATACCATTTCGGAAGATCCGCCTCCATCCAGATTATAGGCTGTAACACAGCCTGAATCAGCCATAATCTGAGCAAGCTCCGTTAGGGTTGCACCTCGGGAATAACCATCATCCCGTCCATCCACTACGACAAACACATAATGACCGGGTTCCACATATCCGATCGCTGTTCTAGGATGGGCATTGCTGAGATAATTCGTGGAATTAAAGGTTGATAATATATTTCCACTACCGTCTAACAGCTGGGGTCCGAAGATCCATGCCTGCCAGGCTCCCCTTGCGACAACTTCATCCAGATCGAACTCATTGGGAGAATAGGTTTCCATCGTTCCATCCGTATACAACACACACAAATCAGCGTCGTATACCTCGGAGCGGAATAGCACACCATTTCGGATTACGACACCGATTTCATTATTACCGTAGTAGTCCCCGTTTATAGCTAACAATGAATCGTGGGCGGATGCAATCTTTAACGTGCTTTCCTTATAATTTTTACCATATTTATCTTTTGCGAAGGCAGTCTTTAAGTATTCCACATTTGTCACATAGATATCGGAAACATAATATGTAATCTTATCATTACCATTACCGATTTCCACCTTATCTGTTGTAAATTGAATGTGCTCACTGCTATAGCTATTGACTTGAGTTAATGTCTTATCCGCACTGCTGATAACTTTGCTTTCCCAAGTATTTGCCATAATCTCTGTAGTGTCACTATTCCCGTAGTTAAATCCACCTTTTGTGTTGTTATTATTCGGCTTCACTGTGACGCTTGTACCATTATCAGAATCCGACCCTGCAACTGCATTATCAGATGTGGATTCCTCTTCGTTAGAAGTTGGATTTTCTTCTGAGGGATCCTCTTCGCTAGAAGATGTATTTTCTTCTGAGGGATTCTCTTCCGAAGGCTCCTCTTCATCATCCTGATCACTTGTTGTATTGCCGGACTTCGTAATTAGATCATTATCATCTGTCCCTGAATTTGGAAGAGCATCTGACAAAATATCATCCGAGTCGCTCTCACTTCCGGGCAGCTTAAAACTTGTATCCGTACTATCTCCTGCGGAAGCCACTACGATTTCAGCACTCTCCAGTTGTCTTGGAAGCACATAATGATATAAGGTAAATAAGCCGAGACAGGCAGCAGTCAAAACAATATCCATAATCACTAGACCCCATATTGGCATACGCTTCACTTTTGTATTATGGCTAACCTTATTATTCGTTGTATTTTTTGTATCATAATTATCCATTTATTTTCCTTCCGACCAACTCACTAGCTTCGATTAATCTATTTTACTATGATAATCTATTTTACTATGATTACTACATTTTACATAATCACATTATAAATTGCAATTGCGAAAATCTTATGATTTCATTTGTATTTCACTAATATTCTAAAAAGCATGATAATGATCTGGAACAATCGTTATCATGCTTTCTATAATTCGAATTAATGTACAAGTCAAATTACTAATTCAATGTATCCGGATATTGATTTTAAGAAATTCTAATAATCATCGTTAGTAATAAGCTCCATTTTATCAGCTATCAAATTGGCTTTCGTGCCGTTTAAAGAAGTCTACTCTTGGTTCCAGGAATTTTAATTTGTGTTCGGTGTCCCTGGTCAGTTTATTAAGTGGTTCTAAGATGTGCTCCCAACTCCATAACTCCTCACCTACTCCCAGGTATTCTCTTACCATCTCACAGCCTGTTGGTGCTATCGGATGCAGTAATGAAGTCGTTGTTCGGACCGCATGCAAGGTATCTATTAATACCTGTTTGCGTAGCTCATCATTATCTGTCGTATCAGCAATTCTAATATTGTTTACCCAGTATTTATTCATATCACGGATATAAGTATCCAGAACATAGGTCAGACGATGAAACGCATGATTATACATATGCTTTTCAAATTCCAGTATCGTATCCTCTGCTACTTTCAAAATTGCTTCGCTGACTTCACCTTCCGGGATACTTGAGTCGTAGTACTTCTGTGAGTTATAGAAACAAGACCGGATCATACGGTTAAATACATTCGTCAACAGATTTCCTTCCTTCAGAACCCGGTCCTGTTCCTCACCTTGGTTCTCCATATATACCTTTGGCATAAAACTCACACTCTTGGAGTCCAGACCTAAGCTTAAGAAATGCATTCTTAACTGTTCCGGTGTATAGTATGTGAGAAGCTCCTTAGCCATGGGCGGCTTGATGCTTCCGCTGCTGCTAGCCTTCTTATCCATGAATAATACATGGTTATTCGCGATCAGATGCGGTAAGGTAAGCTCTCCGTCCTCAGGTACAATCTTTCGTTCATTTTCCTGAAGTGCCATAAACATCGCCATCTCAGCAACTCCATAGAAATAAATATTATCTTCACCGATGAATTGGTATACCATAGCATCTTTGGAACACCACCAATTTTTCCAATCAGAGAATGGGTTCTGATTTTCTTGCAGGTAAGCCTTCGTGAAGGAAATAGGTGCCCATAATGATTCCGGCCATACCCAGAAGGTAAGATCCTTCGTGCCCTCTTTCTCAGGTGCTTTCACACCCCATTTGATATTACCGGTCAAGCGGAAAGGAACCAGTGTTTTACCGGTGCGGTAGTAGATTCCTTTCTTCGCAAATAAATCGCGAGCGATATCTCTATCAGCGAGATGATCGAAAACCAAAGTGACAGATGCTTTGTTGTTCTCTTCAAGTAACTCATGTTTCGGAAGATTATCTTTGATTTCCTCTACTAGCTCAAGCTGGCTTTTTTTAACGTAAATCACCGGTTTCTTTAAGAATTCTTCAATTGCACTCAGAAGGTATTTACGTGAATTAGAATTCTTCCTTTGATAATCTACTCTCTGTTTCAGCTCCTCCTGGAAGTCCTCCAATCTGAAGTACCAATTAGTTACATCAATAACCTCCGGTGCCTTTCCTGATAGAGTACTCTTCGGATTGATCAGCTCGCTTGGCATATACTGATGTCCAAGGGAGCATTCATCCGCATAGCCTTTATCAGAAGCACAGCCCTGGATGGGACACTGCCCTACAACCTGGCGGCCATTTAATAATACCTTAAACTCCGGATCATAGAACTGAGGTGTTGAGAGCTTCTCCAGATAGCCTTTTTCATAAAGGGTATTAAAGATTTCGTTCGACACCTCCTGATGGATAATCCCTGTTATTCCCAGAGCTGAGGTCCCATATAGATTTAAACTGATTTCATATTCATCCAGTGCTTCCTTCTGTTTAAGATGATTGGAGTATACATAGTCTTCAATCGTCTCGTTACTCTTATCCTCTTCCTGTTTCTTGCGATAACTTTCCAGTATAGGTGATCCATAGCAATCTGTACCGGAGACAAAGATAACATTCTCCTTCCCTATTCTATCTCTTAAGAATCTGGTAAATACATCCGCATGGATAAATACTCCACCAATATGTCCAAAGTGAAGTTCCTTATTACCATAGGGCATTCCTGCAGTAATTACTGCTCTCTTTGGAAACTCGGGCCTAGTCTTCTTATCTTCCCTCTTGTCAAAATAATTCTTTTCTTCCATTCAAATCAACTCCTTTTCTTTATTCTGATGTTCAGTAGGTAGGATGCGTATATCGTTCATCCCATATAGTAACGTTTATCTGTAAACATCAAAAAAACCCCTACAGAAAACTGTAGGGGCGATATCTTTATCGCGGTGCCACCCTATTCATTAATATGTTACCACATTAATCTCATTGAGTACGATTCATACTCTTGTTCTGTAACGTGAACTTACGTCATAGCATCACCATAATTCTTTGGATCCGTATGAGGCTCCGAGGCTTGTTTCAATATATAATCGCCGTTCCTTTTCAGCTGACGGAACTCTCTGTGGACGTTTGATATATCTACTCTTCTCATCATAGCTTTTATTTTTAAATAGTATATGTAATATTCCTCATAATGTCAAGGGGCATTCAAAAAGCTAAATAAGTGGACTGAAATTTGGAAGAGTCAATTGGACGCATCTGCATAATAAGGAACTATGATATAATTGCCAGTATGGATTTCATCTGAATGCATATTGTTGCTATCCATAATTTCATCGATGTAATCATGAATGTCATGATATTCATCACTGATGTATTCAGAAGCGATACTCCATAAAGTATCTCCCTTCTCAACTTCAATACTGGTAACCAACTTCACTCTCTCTCCTGCTCTCTGAGCAGTAACTGTCTTGGTAATGAAGCTTACGGAAAAAAATACTAACAGAAACAGTACTGCAATTCCTAAAATCCAAATTCTCTTTTTATTCGATTGATAGTAGTTCTGTCCTTCCATCATAATGCTTGTTGTTCTATTCATCTTACATACCTCCTGATTAATTCATCTATCATGTTATAGCTGTTATTTTCTTAATTGTAATATGGGGCATGGTCATCCGATGTCTTATGATAAAACTTTTTATAATATTTTATAAATTTATTATAGTAAATCATTATTCTAATCTAGAACCTCGTTCCTATGATCAATATTATTCGAACATATGATACGAACGTTTGTTTCTTTATGTCTATTATATCGAACGTACATATGTTTGTCAACAGTATTTTTCGAACATAGGTTTCTTTTTACAAACATTTTTTCGCTTTTTAGAACATAAGTTTTGCATTCTGAAAACATGTATGTTATAATGGTGCAAATAGGAAATGGAGGCTGAACCTTATGGGGTATGGTAGAATTAGCAATAAACAGAAAGAAATATTAGAGTATTTAAAGTCTCAGATTATAAATAAAGGTTATCCACCGGCAGTTCGTGAAATATGTGAAGCAGTTAAGTTAAAATCCACTTCATCCGTACATTCCCATCTTGAGACTCTTGAAAAGAATGGATATATACGTCGTGATCCATCCAAACCGCGAGCAATTGAGATTATTGATGATGAATTCAATCTGACAAGGCGTGACCTAGTGAATGTTCCTATCATTGGGACAATCACCGCAGGACAACCGATCCTGGCAGTAGAGAATATTGATAGCTACTTCCCAATTCCTGCAGAATATATGCCGAATGAAGATACTTTCATGCTGAAAGTAAAAGGTGACAGCATGATTAATGCCGGAATTTACAATGGTGACAAGATATTGGTTCAGAAGCAGTCCCATGCGAAGAATGGCGACTTTGTTGTAGCACTCATGGGTGAAGAAGTAACTGTTAAGACCTTTTATAAAGAGAATGGCTATTACCGTCTACAGCCGGAGAATGATACGATGGAACCAATCATCGTATCCGACCTTAATATTCAGGGTAAAGTAATTGGATTATTCCGTATGTTCCTGTAGACTGTACCATACCTTTGCAGTTACATAAAGCTACGGATAACATCAACTACATATGATAGGAAAAAGGATAAAGATACTTAATTAATTAAGTGCTTTATCCTTCTTTATTAAAATAGTTCCAGAATTAAAAAAGCCTTTCACACATTGTATGAAAGGCCTCGTTAAGTATCTTTAATCAAACAAAATAATTGTTCATTGCTAACATAACTAATTACTCATAGCTACTATAATAATTGCTCATTGCTATCATAACTAATTACTCATTGCTATCATAATAAGTTGCTCATTGCTATCATAATAAGTTGCTCATTACTATCATAACTAATTACTCATTGCAATCATACTAATCCAGCTGCTCTTTGCTAACGGTCTTACCGTCTCTCCAGATACGCTCAAGATTGTAGAATAAGCGGTCTTCTTTAGAGAATACATGAACTACTAAATCGCCATAATCCATTAATATCCAACTAGCAGATCTTACTCCCTCAATTCTCTTCGGATTAAAACCGTTTTTACCCAATTTATCCGTTACACTGCTAACCAGTGCGTCTACCTGGGATGAATTGTTACCATTTGCTATGATAAAATAATCAGCAATGATGGAAATATCCTTAATTTCGATGATCTGGATATCTTCACCCATCTTCTCATCAAGTGCCTCATAAGCGAGTTTAACCATTTTCTTTGAAATGTCCATTGTAATCCCCTTTCATTTCTTCTGATAATATTGATATGTGTCAACTGTCAAGGTGTCGATATCTGCTCCGCTGGTATCTAAATAATTTAACGTATTCTCCAGGATCATGAGTACAGCCTGATCTAAGTCGGTATATGCTGCTCTGCGGATTTCATCAATTCTCGGCAGTGGTCTGCGGTAAGGCTCAATATAATCCGCGGTAAAAATAATCTTCTCTAGCAATGTCATAGATGGGCGTCCGGTTGTGTGATAGGTGATTGAACTCTGGATCTCATCATCCTCTACACCATATTTTTCTCTGGCATGTAACGCTCCTACCTTGGCATGCAGTAAAAATGCGCAGATCTGTTCAATCTCAGTGATGGGCAGACCCTGCCTTTCACATTCTTGAATCAATTCCTTATCGGTCAAATTCTTCGCACAGTCATGTAAAAGACCGGCAATCCTTGCTTTCTCCATGTCATATCCATAGATAACTGCCAAATCACAAGCTACTTCCTCGACTCCAAAGCTATGAAGATATCTAGATTCACTTAATTGCTTTTTCATACAATTTCTGATCTGCTCAATATCCATTACTTTATGTCCTCCGGATTAACCATGTAAAGCTTTTTCTGTAAAATGTATTCCTGCACATTATCTGGCAGAAAATATCGTACCGTTTTTCCCAGAGTAATACGTTCTCTGATTTCTGCGGAAGAAATTTGAATCGTAGGCATCTCAATCAATTTAATCCTTGCATTAAAATTATTTGCCAGGTATTGAACCTGCTCCTCTAGGGTCTGTCTATTCGCATGATCTCTGCTTGCAGCGATTACGGTACAATGATCAAACACCGTCTGAGGTTGATACCATTTGTGCATGTAGAATAGAGAATCAGCTCCTACGATAAAATAATACTCCGTATCTGAATTCTGTTCCGTAAGTAAGGTCAGGGTATCAGCCGTATAGGTCATCCCTTCTCTCTCAAGCTCAAAGGTTGAAAGTTCAAAATGAAGATTATCGCTAATACCAAGTAATATCATATCGATTCTTTGTTGTTCGGTGATCTGATAGGGCATCTCCTTATGGGGAGGATTCTTGGAAGGCATAAATAGAACTTTATCCAGGTCAAGCTGCTCATAAGCCTGTTCTGCAAGAAATAAATGTGCCATATGGATAGGGTTAAATGTTCCACCCATAATTCCAACTTTTTTCATATCATTACTCCCTTTATCATTTGATTCTTCTAAGTTAATCATAATAATATAATTATGATTAACCTGGATCTATTACTTATCTCTGGATCACCATTTTTTAACACTAATCTTCCGATCACCAATTCATCAATACTTATCTCTCAATTACCTATTATTAAATGCTTATATTTCTATAACTTATCTTTCGATTTCTTCTCTACAGGAAGAACAATTTTCTTCTTCTCTTTGGATTCTCTATAAAGAACAATCTTCTTGCCGATTACTTGTATCACTTCTGAATGCGTACGCTCAGCTAATGTGCGTGCAATTTCAGTGGGATTGTCCATGCAGTTCTTTAATACAGTTATCTTAATCAGCTCTCTTGCCTCCAAAGCCTCGGATACACCTTCGGTAATCTCAGGTGTTAAGGAGGATTTACCGATCTGATAGATCGGCTCTATGGTCATGGCAAGACCTTTTAGGTAAGCCCTTTGCTTTGTTGTCATCTGTAAACTCCTTTCTAAAATTGCTTATTTATAATAATCAAAACTGAGTCCATACATTCTTACGGTTTCGCCTTCTTTAATGCCTAACTGCTCTAGCTGCTCTAGGATTCCATTCTCCTTTAAGAAGTTCTGGAAGAATACAAATCCTTTCTCAGAATCCAGGTTAGTATATCCAAGCATTCTCTCGATACGAGGACCTTCTACAAAGTACTCGTCTTCATCCTTCCAGACCTCATAAGCCTCGTTAGACTTCGCTAAATCCTCAGGGAAGAACTCCCTCTCAAATACTACAGGTGTATGATCAAGATTATTCAGCATACCTTTCACATGATAGAGAAGCTCCTTCATGCCCTTACCACTAACAGCAGATATTGCAAATACAGGTATATTCTGCGGTTCAAAGGTATCTCTCAGAGTCTTTATGATAACTTCTGCATCCTCATCATAGAGTACATCCGTCTTATTCGCCGCAATCACTTGGGGACGCATAGCAAGCTCCGGATTATAGGCTGCCAACTCTGCGTTAATCAGCTTAATATCATCAATCGGATCTCTGCCTTCCGTAGATGCAGCGTCAACAAGATGAATGATAACCTTGGTACGTTCAATGTGTCTCAGAAATTCATGGCCAAGACCATGTCCTTCAGAAGCACCTTCAATTAATCCGGGAATATCCGCGATTACAAATCCGCCACCCTCTAAGTCAACAACACCAAGATTCGGGCTTAAGGTCGTAAAATGATAATTACCGATCTTCGGTTTCGCATTCGTAACACGGGCTAATAAGGTGGATTTACCAACGTTAGGAAAACCAACCAGACCTACATCAGCGATAACCTTAAGTTCCAGGATGACATCCATCTCCTGACACTTCTGCCCAGGCTGGGCATATTGCGGAACCTGCATCGTTGCTGTTGCATAATGCTGGTTACCCTTGCCACCACGTCCACCTCTTAAGATAACCTCTCTCGTTCGTCCATGGGACATATCTACAACAACTTTACCAGACTCTTTTTCCTTGATCACTGTACCTGGAGGGACCTTAACAATTAAGTCTTTTCCATCCTTACCATGGCAATGAGTTTTTCCGCCTTTTTCACCGTCTTGGGCACTATATTTACGGATAAATCTAAAATCGGTAAGAGTATTTAAACCTTCATCCACTTCAAATATCAGATCGCCGCCTCTACCGCCATCTCCACCATCGGGACCACCGGCTGGAACATATAATGCTTTATAAAAGCTAACATGACCATCGCCACCTTTGCCTGACCTGATATGAATTTCTGCTCTGTCTGCAAACATTTTATCACCTTTCTCAATGTATCTTACATTGTGATCTAATTTCGTGTATTTTAACTTATGTTGATCAATCTATATAATAAATTCTATGATAATCTCTATTATTACCAATATCTATATTGCCTATTATAATAAGATTACATGGTAAATACAACCATTGTATAAAACCATAAAAAACCCCAAATTCAGGATCACTCGAGAATTTGGGGGTATTAACGAATGTAATAATTATTTTGCCTCTACAGGGTAAACACTTGCCTGTTTCTTATCTCTACCCTTACGTTCAAACTTTACAACGCCGTTAACTAAAGCAAATAATGTATCATCGCCACCGCGTCCTACATTAACGCCAGGATGAATCTTAGTTCCGCGCTGTCTGTAAAGAATATTTCCTGCAAGAACAAATTGACCGTCTGCTCTCTTTGCACCCAATCTCTTGGACTCGGAATCTCTACCGTTCTTGGTAGAACCAACACCCTTTTTATGAGCGAAAAATTGAAGGTTCATTCTTAACATGTTCCACACCTCCTAAATTCTTAATCAATTGATCTAAAGTTACTGTGTTCTGACCTGACTGAGCTTGATATACTTCTCTGAATATTCCTCTTCTATTCCCTGCAGCCCTAGAGCTAAGGAACTGAGTAACAGATTGGCATTATTGCTCATGGCCGAAACTACATGAAATTCTATAATCCCTTTTTTCTCATCTTGTTCCAATCGGAACTCATCCGAGGTAAAGCATTCCATAGAATTTATTGTGTTCATTACCAATACAGAAACCGCTGCGCATACTACATCACTGCCTTGCTCGGCATAGTTAGCATGTCCGGATAATCTGAAACCGGTAATCAAATTCTCTGCATTTTTATAAATGGATACATTAATCATATCACATTACCTATGCATTAATCTTTTCAATCTTTACCTTGGTATATGGCTGTCTATGTCCATTCTTCTTGTGATATCCGGATTTTCTCTTGTATCTGAAGACAATAACTTTTTTGTTCTTGCCATCTTCAACAATTGAAGCTGTTACAGTTGCATTAGCTATTGTAGGATCTCCTACAACTAACTTGTCACTCTTGTTTACAGCAAGTACTTGATCAAAAGTATAAGTTGCTCCTTCTACACCGAGCTTTTCAACTTTAATGATATCGCCTTCCGCTACCTTGTACTGTTTACCACCAGTTGCAATAATTGCGTACATATTGGCACCTCCTATTATCATTACTCGCCAACTATGGTGTCTGATTACTCAGAACTTTTACCTCGTTGTGCGGCACACTAAGATATGTTAGCATAAACAGTGGTTATTGTCAATCAAATATTTAACAGAAAGTGCCTTATCTCGCTATTTTATGAATATAATCTGGAAATCCCCTTCGGATATTGCTATGAAATATTATTCTCAAGAAAGGATTTAATTATAAGAAATAATTTTTCACTATGTACCACGTAACTGGAATGTGTTTCACCCTCAATGATTTCCATCGAACTATACGGAATACAACGGGCGATGTGTCTTGTATGTTCTTCCGTAATCATATCATTACTACCGGCAAGGACTAAAGTCTGTGCCTTAATCCTGCTAAGCTCTTCGTCGCTGATATGTGGTTGGGAAAGCATCAAGTTAAAATTTCTGCTTCTTGTAATAAAATAAATAATTTTAAATACATGGATATGTCTTTTCTTCACACCCTCCGGTTGTACATTGGCTCCGCTGACAATTAGTTTTGATAGTAAATCCGGATAACGGAAAGCGATGATCAGACCTAATATACCACCATCACTAAAGCCGTACAATATTGGTTTATCCAGCTGCAATGCTCTGATAAACTCTGCGATGTCCTCCGCCATGATATTATAATCTAGATCTTTTACTTTAGTACTTTCCCCGTGACCTCTGCTGTCAATGGCATAAACTGTATAGTTCTCTTTAAGTTTGTCGATTGATTTATCGAATATTTTATGGTTTTCACCATTTCCATGAAGTAATATGATTGGCTTACCTTGACCTGATATTTCATAATAAAGCGTAACACCGTTTACTTTTATCAGCATTTAACTTTCCCTTCCAATTTAATAAGAGCGATGATCAATAAATGTGCCGGATAAAATAGATAGAAGCCCCATTTACTGAACTTACTTCCTCCCTTATCTCCACTATAAAGATATAAGATCGGAAGACTTAAAATGATAGCTAGTTGGAATAAACTTCTTAATACCGCTAATCTCCTCTTTATATGATTATACTACGTTTCCAACCCCACTAAAGAAATTATAATCCTTATTCCACCAGTGTCAAATAAAAGGTACTGTAAAATAGTGATTTACAATAAAGTTATTGTTCATGACGAAATATCCCCACAAAAAATTTAATTATAATAATCTAAGATTGACAATATTTTGTAATTTCAATATAATAGGGGCAGAATATAAAACGAAAGGGTGGTTTGTTTGTTAAGTGTGTCTGTATCGGAGGTAACAACTGAATAGTTGTAAGAACTTAAGATTGAACAGATAATCTCCTGTATCACTTAAGTGGCTTGATTTAGCATTGGCAGGTAATGTCAATGTTACTTCTTCTACCCTACAGATTGCTTCATAACCATCGAATTATGTTTTCTAATAATCGTTGATTACCTAGAAGTCGTGTCCATCTGTGTCACGATTTTTTTATGGAATCGTATTGACTTAGTCATACGGTTTTCTAATCAGCGTTTAGACAAGAAAAATATGCCCGCGGGAGCATTTTGACTGGCTGTATTTATTGCAGCGTAAGGTAGAATGTTATCCCGCTATTTTTGTATAAAAAAGTTGTTACACTCCTTCCATTCATTATGAAATATCCAAAGTCAATAAAATTAAGCCCGGTTCGAATTGTTCCGGGAACATAAGAAAGGATAAATAACAAGAATGAATATTATTGAGACAAAGAATCTCACAAAAACATATCAACGTTTTACCAAAGAACCAGGTTTACTTGGAAGTATTAAATCCTTATTTCACAGAAAATACGAGACAAAGACTGCTGTAGCTGAATTTGATTTCACGGTTCAGGAGGGTGAATTTATCGGATTAATCGGTCCGAATGGTGCCGGTAAGACAACTCTCGTTAAGATGTTGACCGGAATTATCGCTCCTAGTACAGGAGAAATCTCCGTTGCAGGCTACTATCCAAATAAGTTGGAGAATGACTTTAAGAAACAGTATGCAGTAGTTATGGGTCAGAAAAGCCAGCTCTTCTTCGAGCTTTCCGCTGCTGATACATTCCTGTTGTTCAAAGAACTCTATCATATTCCTGAGGAGGAATACCATAAGAATCTGGATTACTTTATCAAGCTGTTCGGAGTATCAGAATTCCTAAATGTCCAGGTCAGAACACTATCCCTTGGTGAGCGAATGAAGATGGAGCTGATTGTAGCTCTGCTTCATAATCCCAAAATATTGTTCTTAGATGAGCCAACCATCGGCCTGGATGCCGTTGCCCAAAAACAGATCAGGCGATTTTTAAAAGAAGTAAATGAGACTAGGGGAACTACTATTATATTGACATCACATTATATGGAGGACATAAAATTATTATGTAAACGATGTGTGGTGATAAACGGTGGAACTAAATTATATGATGGTGAAACGGATCACTTATTCCAGAAATATCAGACCCATAAGAAGATAACCATTTCCCTGGAGCATGATGAGACCTGCAAGCTTAATCATAAGTATACCCTTCTTGAGGAATTGCCCTTTAAGATTTCTCTTCTCATTAGTAAAGATCAGTCACAGGAGTTATTAAAGGATGTGCTCTCCCGCTATGACCTGAATGATATCACCATCGAGGAGGAAGACATTGGTAATGTAGTAGAGCGCATCTATAATGATAAAAGCGGGGTATCTGCATGAGAAAATATATAGAAATAATTAAGATTGTGTTCAAATCTCAGCTTGCGTGGCGCTTTGATATAGCGACCAATGTATTATTTACAATTGTTAAGATCGTCTTTGCTTACCTACTCTGGGACAATATGTTCAGCAATCAGGAGTTTATCGCAGGTTTCACCTTCCACTCGATGCTCTCCTATTACATCATCAATTCCTTCTTATCACAGCTTGATATGTCGGACGGAGTCAGTGGAGAAATAAGCTCTAAAATTCGGGAAGGTACCTTTTCAAAATATATGGTTATCCCCGTAAATATCCAAGGGTATTTTATAGCCCAGACTGTAGGAGCATCGGTATTTTATCTGATTTTTAATTTTATAGCTGCTATGGTATGGATCTTTATCTTCCGGATTAAATTTACCTTTGCCTCGAATCCGTTACTTATTCTGGCAGCCGTTGCTATGGTAATTATGGGTATATTATTCATGATACAGTTAAATTATTTTCTTGGCTTACTGACCTTAAAATTTCAGGATATCTTCTTATTCCTAATGATAAAGAATAATCTTCTGCTTTTTATCACCGGAACAATGATACCACTGATTTTGTTGCCAAATATCATCGTAGATATCATGAGATATCTGCCGTTCTATTATGTGACTTATCTTCCTTCTATGCTTTTGATTGGTCGTAATGGTGAAGAAATAAGGTTCGGTTTAATTTGCCTTCCCGCATGGCTCCTGATCTTTGCTATTATTAATAAGTTCACGTACCATAGACTTCGTATCAGATATGATGGGGTGGGAATATGAAAAACTCTAGATTTATCTTAGCATTAATAAGAATGAAGTTCTCTAAACTGATGACCTTCCGTCTTTCCTTCTTCGGAGCCTTTTTCGTAGATGGAAGTATGTTTCTGATCCAGATTCTGATGTATCAGACAATTTATTCTCAAGTTGATTCCATCGGCGGTTGGAGCCGTGGTGAGATGATTATCTTTATCGGAACCTTCTCACTGATCAATGCACTTAATATGTTGGTATTTTTCTTCGGAACATATGATATCGGTAATAAAATCAAGAACGGCAACTTGGACCACTACCTGACGAAACCAGTAAATCCTCTGTTGCGTCTCACTTTTGAAAGTGTTGATCCTGGCTCAATACCTCTCGTAATTGCGAGCATCTTAATTATAATCTATGGTATAAACAGCCTTGATTTGAAAGTGTCTCTTGTACGGGCAACAGCCTATATCGTATTTGTAGCACTGATGACCTTATTATGGTATGATTTACAGATTATCTTCAGAACCATACCGTTCTTCACCGTTTCAGCAAATAATATTGCGAGGATGAGTGATACAATACTCGAGCTTTGTCTGAAGATACCGGGTACCGTGTTCCAAGGAGTTTATAAGTTTCTCTTCTATTTCGTGCTTCCTTACGGAATTATGGCTACCTTTCCAACGGAGATGATTACCGGAAAGCTGACAACCTTAGGAATCATCTATGGGGTCGGAATTGTTATTCTGTTTACCTCCTTTACGCTTTGGTTCTGGAAGTTCGGTCTAAAGCATTATAAGAGCGCCAGCAGTTAAAGCAACAATTTACTATGCTTATGAAGATATTCAGAGTTGTAAAACAAAATATCACTCAAACTCAAAATATAAATCTCATATTTTTACAACAAAATATCACTCAAACTCAAAATATAAATCTCATATTTTTACAATAAAATATCACTCAAACTCAAAATATAAATCTCATATATTTTTACAGCAAAAAACACTATTTTATCATAGTGTTTTTTGTTGTAGCTTATTGTATTACTTGATTCGTATCAGGATTATTATGCAGTAACTAATTTAACTATCAATAATATCAATAACACCCATATGAATATAAATGGAATTGCAAAATACCACTTTTTCGGTTTCCCATGATTCCATAAGCTTTTGGATTCGACTCTACATTGTTCAAATATTTCTTTTGGAATGAATTTAATAGTAATTGCTATCAGTATTGGAAGCAAAATTATATCATCTAAAAAACCGATTAACGGAATAAAATCAGGTATTAAATCAATTGGTGACAAAGCATACACAATAGTAATTCCTGCAAAAATTTTAGCTATTACTGGTGTTTCTTTTTTATTCAAAGCAATGAATACTGCTGGGATATCTGATTTAAGTTTTTTTGCTCTACCTGTTAAATCCATTATCTATTCACCTCTCTCATGCTACTAGCCTAAATAATTAATTTGTCGGTTAACGAAAACAGGTGATTACATAGATTAATCTGTTACATCACAGAGGATTGCATCGATATACCCCACAAGGTCTTCTCTCGGAATACAAAGCTGGCAACCCCTGACTCCGGCGCTGATGGTGATCTCATCATATAATATGGCCGTCTCATCCATATAAGTAGGGAATTTCTTCTTCATACCGATGGGGGAACAGCCACCTCGGATATAACCTGTAGTCCCAAGCAGATCCTTAACATGAAGCATCTCTAACTTCTTATCTCCGATAGTTGCTGCAGCTTTCTTTAAGTCCAGTTCCAAATTCACTGGAATGCAGAACACCACGAAGCCTTTCTTCTCTCCCTTAGCAATCAGTGTCTTAAATACCTGTTCCTGAGGAACACCGATCAGTTCAGCCACATGTTCACCACCAAGATTATTCTCATCCACTTCATATTCCATTGCTTTATATGAGATACCTGCCTGATCTAATAGGCGCATTACATTAGTCTTAATCATATTACTCATTGTACTTCCTTTATATGCTCTTAATCTCTTCTACCTGTTCATGCAGAGGTTTGCGAACTTTCTTCCTGGTAACTTCCACAAGACCAAGGGCTGTCATATCAACTAAAGTTGTTTTTACCGGATCTTTCTTAAAATATTCCGCCAACTCAGACATCAGAAGCTCCTGATCTTTCTTCAGCTCCATATCAATAAAATCGATAATGATGATTCCGGACAGATTCCGTAGCCGTATTTGCTTTGCAATCTCCTTCGCTGCCTCTCGGTTGACCTTAAGAAAGGTCTCCTGGACCTTTTTCTTTCCCGCTACAGCCTTACCGGTATTTACATCAATAACCGTTAAAGCTTCTGTAGGCTGGATTACCAGAGATCCACCGGATTTTAACCAAACCATAGGGCGAACTGCATCATTTAGTTTATCATTGATACCATACAGATTCGACAGCCTTAACAGATTGTCCTGATAAAAACGAAGTTTTCCTAAGTCCTCAGGCTGATACGCATCTAAGAAATCCTTCATATGCTGATATAACTCTTCCTCGTCAGTAATAAATTCGTCCACATTATCTGTATAGCTGTCCCGTAGGTCACAGATATAATTCGGTGGAGTCTTATATAATAAGGAAAAACGATTCTTATGAACTCCAAATTTTCTGATGCTTTCATAGGAAGCAATCAGCTTCAGCATCTCTGCAACAATCTTTTCTTCCGGGATAAAGGCAGCATTCGTTCGGATAATAAAGCCATAATCCTTGTGTTGGTACCTCTTAGATATGTCCTTTAGCCGCTTACGTTCCTTATCCTCAGTAATTTTTGCTGAAACACCGATGGTAGGTTTCCCATAGGTCAGTGCAACAAATTTGCCGGTAAAATTCAGATTAGAGCTGACCACCGGTGCCTTAGTCTTGATATCTTCCTTTACTACCTGGACAATGAGTTCGTCCCCCATCTTCACCTTAACTTCATTCAGCTTCGTATTATTCGGGTCATACTCCTGCTCCCTAGCCATGATCGGATAATGATTTTCACCTAAGGAATAATAGCACATCCTGCCATCTTCAATTTCCACAAAGGCAGCATTTATATTTTTAATGATGTTTTTAACCTTACCAAGATAGATATTGCCCAGGATCCCTTCTTCTTCTGATGCATTCAAGGATACCTGCACCATATCTTTACCTTCAAAGGAGGCAGAAACAATTACGTTATCTTTTTTTGTTATAACTAATTTATTTTCCATTCCCTCTCCTCCGTAAATAAAAATTATCTATCTACCTGATTCAAAGCAGCTAACTTGCCTGTCTCAGGATCCTTCGTATATACATCAAGGCGATGAACTTGCCATGCGAATTTCTCAAATGGCAATCCAAGCTCTTCATAAAAAGCTTCCATTACTAGCTCCGGCTTTAGGTTCGCGCTACTACCGGTATCAATCTGCATATAAATCTTAATACCGTTCTCATACACATCTGCGACACTATCCCTCTTGATAACCTCGGAAACTTCTGATTCCACCAAGGTATTCCTCAGCTTCAGCTGATATCCGGCATCGTCAAATGCAATCAAGCTGATCATCGGTTTGATATCTACTTCCATCTCAGAATTCTTAGTTTTCTTGCCAATTACGATTTCATTTTTTCGAAAGAAGTCTGTGAAAGCTTTCTCGAACTCCCTCTGAGAGGTTATCTTGTTATTGATACAATATCCATCCTTCAGTGAAACCAGATAATCTGCAGACGCCACAAGTGACATCGCTGTGACTACCCTTGTATTAAATTCAGCTTCTAGCAAGGGATGAAAATCAAGGATTTTAACACCTTCTGTTAATACAGCATTAATCCGTTCTACCATAACCTCCGGTGCATCACTGGATAAAAGCTGAACATCCAGATATTCTCCATCACTTGTTAAGCCGACACCAAGCGGTGCTGCAAAGGACATAATCTGGTGAGGGCTGAAACCCTTACTATATTCATTATCAATATTAGCACGACGGAAAGCCTTCTGAAAATAACGCATTACATCAAGATGACCGATGAACTTCATTGCACCATATTTCTGAAACTTAATTCTCGCTTTCATTCGTATCAACCTCCATACTCTCTACGCAGCCTTCATCGAAGCATACACCACCGCCGAATGCTTTCGCACCACAATTAAAGCAGGCCATCTTACAGTTCGGAGTAACCTTCTCACCTTTTGCTCTCTTATATTCACGGATTAAGAACTCCTTCGTTACACCGGTATCGATGAAATCCCAAGGGAAAACCTCGTCCAATTCACGTTCTCTACAATTGTAGAACTCGACATTCAGGCCATTATTCTCGAAGGCCTGCATCCATTTATCATAATGGAAAAACTCACTCCAGGAGTCATAGAGACACCCTGCCTTATAAGCATCATAAATTACTTTACTGATTTTGCGGTCTCCTCTAGCAAGAGCACCTTCTAATATCGTAAGCTTCGCTTCATGCCAGTTGTAGGTGATACTCTTACGATTCAACTGTTCGTTCATCTTGTCACGTAAGAAACGTGCTTTACGGATGAATTCCTCACCGGTGTCCATCTTAGACCACTGGAAGGGTGTGAAGGGCTTCGGTACAAAGAAAGAGCTACTGGAGGTTATGGCCACCTTACCATTTCGCTGATCCTTCGGTATCGTATAATATTCTCTTGCAATCTGATCGGACAGAATCGCGATACCTTCGATATCCTCATCTGTCTCCGTCGGAAGTCCGAGCATGAAATACAATTTCACTCTGTTCCAACCACTTTGAAATGCTTTCATTGCTCCACCCAGGATTGCTTCCTCTGTCAAACCCTTGTTGATTACATCACGAAGACGCTGTGTTCCGGCTTCCGGTGCAAAGGTAAGACTACTCTTTTTAACATCCTGCACCTTACTCATAACATCCAGAGCAAAAGCATCGATACGTAAGGAAGGTAGAGAGATATTCACCCCCTTGGAGCCAAACTCATCAATCAGAAAATACACCAATTCCTGAAGGTGCGAATAATCACTGGAGCTTAAGGAACTTAAGGAGATTTCTTCATGGCCCGTTGACTGAAGCATCTCATATGCGCATTTCTTTAGATAGTCTAGGCTTCTTTCTCTGGTTGGGCGGTAAATCATACCTGCTTGGCAGAATCGACATCCTCTGATACAACCACGCTGTATTTCTAGTACAACACGATCCTGTGTCGCCTTAATAAAGGGGACCACCGGCTTCGTCGGATACAATGCCTCACTTAAATTCATCTCCACCTGTTTCTTTACCTTCACAGGTGCAGCAGGATTATTCGGAGTATAACTCTCTATTGTTCCATCATCTTTATATTTTACATCATAAAAAGCAGGCACATACATTCCTTCAATCTGTGCCACCATTTCCAGATATTCTTTTCGTGATTTGCCTGCCTTCTTACATTCACTGTAAGCGTCTAACAAGTCATTATATGCGGTCTCTCCTTCTCCAATATAGAAGAAATCGAAGAAATCCGCGATTGGTTCCGGGTTATAGCTGCAGGGACCTCCACCAATCACAAGGGGGTCTTTCTCTGTACGGTCCTTCGCATAGAGAGGAATTTGTGATAATTCCATTATCTGCAGAATGTTCGTATAACACATCTCATATTGCAGGGTGATTCCAAGGAAATCAAATTCCTTTATCGGATCCTGACTTTCTAACGCAAATAAAGGGATATTCTTCTCCCTCATCAGCTTGTCCATGTCCACCCAAGGGGAGTAAACCCTCTCACAATAGGTATCTTCCCTACGATTGATGATATCATATAATATCTGAATTCCCAGATGTGACATTCCTATCTCATATACATCGGGAAAACACATACAGAAACGGATATCCATCTTAGCCGGATCCTTCACCTGCATATTAACTTCACCACCAATATAGCGGGCAGGTTTCTCCACGGTTAAAAGTATCTCATCCGATAGTGCTAATTTTCTCATTTTTCCTCCATGGTGCTGTTCGTAGCAACTTCATAATATTCTTTTAATACCTTAGGTACTTATTCTGCCTAAAGTAAGCTAAAGTTCCTCAGCCAATACAGTTATCAAAAACTTTCTATCCGCTATTATAACTGATATGACTAAAAATTACAACGAACAAAACTCATGGAATCTGAAGTAACCTGGTTAGAATTAATTTAACCATGTTACGACAATATCCTCAAGATCTTGAAAGGTATCGTTTCCTGTAACATATTCTTGAATTAAATCCGGTGTTATTTTTCCAACTTCTATTTCAAATTTATCTATAATAAATACAAAAAGAAATAACACAATAGCACAAACCGTACGGATAATCAAAGCACGGAAAGCTGCAATCTCCTGAGGTGAATTCTGTTCTCTAGCCGGGGCTTCGTCGTGCATCCCGTCGTGAAAAAGTCTTAATGCCCTAGCCTTTTTATGATTTAGCTGCTCCGAAACAGGTAGCTCCGCTTCCACATAATTTGAGTCATATGGTCTGCAATATAACTGTTGGTTACTTAACTGACGCAGACAAGATTCTCTGGCCTGTCTGATGTATTCCGCCCTTGATAATGACATTGGATTATTGCTTATGTAATCAGAAGAAACCAAAGGGTAATCCGGTTGTTCCGTCAGTTCCTTCGTCTCCTGATTCGTTGGGTATTCTGAATTATTCTTGCTGTGAAGTTTGTTATTATACAACACCCTTCCTGTTAAATTCAGATTCTCATTGATATTATTCGATAAATTTTTCTCAATTTGGCGTACCATCGTATCTTCACTTTTTATATCCATTGGGTGCCTCCTCTCATAAATATGCTTATTTTCTTCTTACAGACAGAAAAGCTTGTTCTGTTTCTTTATTATATTAAAACAGGTATCTACTTATGACAGGCTGTTATATAACTTTGCATGAATAAAGAGTTTGCCTTGGCAAACTCTCGCGCGATTTAACTGTTCTTCAGATACTGTACTGCAATCTGGGTTCTGTGATCTAATCCTGTTTTCTCAAGGATCGTACTGATATGGTTCCGTACAGTCCCATTCGATAGGAACAACTTATCACAGATATCCTTATTTGATAAACCTTCTGCAATCAGCTTAACGATTTCGAGCTCACGCGGCGAAAGAAGTGCCTCGAAAATATTCGTTCCTGCTGCATTGCTTGATACTCTGCCCCGTATGAATTCCAAAACATCAGTCTGAAATACAGTTCCACCGGTATGAATCACACGGATAGCTGAAAGAATGCGATCTGCCGGGCTGTTCTTTAAGATATAGCCATTCACACCTGCTTTTAATGCACGAAGAATTAGCTCAGGTTCATCAAAGGTAGTAAGGAGTAATGGTAACGAAAGCTTCTCTTCCATAATCTCCTGCGCGGCCAAAATACCATCCAGGATAGGCATTCGGATATCCAACATCATAACATCCGGCTTAAGCTCCCTTGCCATCTCTACTGCTTTCTTGCCATCAGCTGCAGCACCCAGGAACTCCATATCCTGCTGTGTCTCAATAATCATTTTAAGCCCTTCTCTGATGATAGCATCATCATCCGCAATCAAAACTCTAATCATATTTACCTCCATTCCGCCGGACTACGGCGGCACAAAATCTGATGAAAGAAGCCGCTTCAAAGTTTCTTTCCGAGTGAAAATGAATACTAAAAAGTAAATATATTCGTTACACTGAAGCCCTTTTCTCCTTTATTAAAGAAACAACGTCCCTTGACACTCACGGTACGTTCCTCAATTCCTTCCAGACCCAGACCTTTTTCAAAACTTTCTGAAGAATAACCGTTATCTTTATACTCCACTTTGATAATTTTCTTAAACACTTCAATCGTAAGGACAAATTCCGTTGCATTGGAATGCTTTAGAACATTGGTCAAGCATTCCTGCACATTATCATGGATGCACGCCCATACCTCAAGAGAAATCATATTAAGATCCCCAGAGGTCTTTAATTCCGTTCGTTTATTATACGTAACCTTAAATTCTTTCAACATCGAGGTCACATCATTAATTCCAATCAGATAACGTACTGCCCGTTCATCACGAAGTGATGCACGAATAGCATCAACACCTTCCCTGAGATTTGTAATTGCCTTCTGAATACTCAAGGTGGCTTTCTCCGGATTATCCTTCATAATCATCATGGAAGCCTCCAGCATGATGATACTACCTGAGATTCCGTGCCCAAGTTGATCATGGATTCTTGCTGTGATTCTGTTCCTTTCCTCAAGAGATACAGTGTATTTTAACGTTTTATTCAAACCCCTGATGTCTATTACCTTTTTATTTAATTCCATAATATTTTCTTTCTGCTTCTCATTCATTTCAGCATATTTTCTTAACTTAGCAATGACTACCCTGCAGAATAATATCAAGGTCAGGAGTGAAGCTACTATCATCATTGCTATTAGATCCGGATTAAAAATAAGAAGAGACAATATCAGGGAAACACTTAGAATATAATAGAACATGTTAGAATCTATTGCAATATCAAGCAATTGAACTAAAGCCAGGATAAATAAAGGGAAATAGCTTTCAGTTCCTAATATAAAACAAGTAATTATGGTAGCACTGAGGGTTACCATAATTACCTGTTTCTTTTTAAGAAGCTTATCTAAGAGTAGCTCCAGTACAAATACACATGCGAAGCTAAGTGTCGATATTATCACTACGGTAATATCGACATCAGCCGGATTTAATATGGTTACCGATGCTATCACTGCTACTAATTTTGCAAGAAAATAAAGCAAGGCTTTTTCCATGATAAAATCTCCACTTCGACTATTGTGCTTTTGTTTTCTATTTCTTAATTCGTTTTGTAATTTTGTGAAAACATAACGGCCCCGATTAATAAAGAAAGAATGGAAAACAGGGCAAGGATCGTAATGTTTGGATAAATATTCGCTGTAACGTCAGCCTGTAGGTTTCTAAACGCATCCATGAACCAATATTGCGGCAATACCTTCGCTATATTTTGCAAAGCCTTAGGTGCCAGGTCAATGGGGAAATATGCTCCCCCGAGGATACATCCGACGGTGGAAAACCCGATTATAATAGAAGTCATGGCATTCTTTGAATGCATAACAACAGCAATTGCCAAGGAGAAACTTACAGTAAATACGGAAAACAACGCCATGATTAACAACAGCAGATACATGGGTATACCGGTTTCGATATCCATAACATAGATATATCCGCAATATATTGCAATCTGAACGAAACAGAGGAATAATCCAAAGATACCAGTTCCGACGATATACTGGAAGGGTTTTACCGGGGTTGCCTGAATTCGATTAAATACTCCTGTATTCCTGTCATCCAGTACCATGAATGCTAACAAAACACTGATTGTAAAAATGAACATCAGATAAAACCCGACGGAATTAATGAAGCCAGTCTTATTTGCCAATTCTTCTTTATCAATTATTATGGCAGCCGTCTGTGTAATCTCAATATTAAGTTTATCATTTTCAATCAGTAATTGATCAAAAACTGACTGATTACCTGCTGCTCCTTTTGACAGAATATGAATACTATTCAAATAATTATTGATATATACTTCAATAAAAGCTGCATTCTCATAATCGTTCATAGAGGTTATTATGATGCTTTCTTTATTACCAGCCGCAAACTGTTCATATAAATTTTCCGGTATTTCAATTATAACCGATATATTCTTATCAATCAACTCTTCAGAAAGCTCATCATAGGTATAATTTTCGATTAACGAATATTGTAAGTCCTCTTTCATATAAGCTTTGAAATCTTCAGATAAAATACTTTGATCATAATCAATTACTCCGATAGAAATATCAGCCATACTCATACTAGTAATCATACCACCTAAGGAATATAAAATTAAGCAAAGCATCGCAGCACCTACTACCGAAAGAAGGATAGCTAATTTATTACGTTTTATATTGGTTCTGGTTAGTAAAAGAATATTTTTCATCGTTCTTCCTCCTTTCGGCTAAATAGAAACGCTCCCATTGCTAAAGCAGCGATCATTACCAAACTGCAGATTATTATTACATAGTTTGCTTTCCCATAATGTCCAAAGATTGTAAGATCAAAGGCTGCCTCTTGAATCTGGTAGATTGGCATAGCTTCCGTAAGACCTTCGATATGCATTTCCTTGGAATAGGTTCCTCCAAAGAACATCATAATCCATAGCACCGGCATGATTACTCCCATGGGATGTGCTTTAAGTACAACACCGATTGCTGCACCGATTGATACCATGCACAAGGTCAATACAAAGAACATCAAGAACAGATAAAGGTTTGCTTCTATCGTGGCAGCATAGTGTGCTTTAAATACGATTACACTGATTGACATGATAATTACTATCTGGATCAGAACCTGTGGTATCATACCAAGGATCTTCTGCAGGAATAATGACACTCTGTTCTGAGGTGTTATGATCAGTCGGTTAATCGTCTTGTTTCTGCGTTCACCGATAAATGCTCCGGCTCCTACCAGTATACTCATAAAGCAGATCATAGCTAACATCGCCACAGCATAATAATCAATCATGGTGCGCTCTATCCCAAGATCCTTCTGCACCACATATTCCTCCTCCCCACTATCCAGATTAGCTAAAATCTGAGGATTCAATGTAATAACCGTAGCTACTGCTTTATCCGTCTCGACAAAGCTGTTAAAGATTGCATTCACTGCACGATTCTTCGTGGAATTTGTGCCTTCATATATTTTTATTTCCATCGGTTCACCGGTAAATAATACAGCTGCTGCTATCTCATCTTCACCGGCTAACTTCTTCGCCTCCTCAATATCTTCCGCTTCTTCAAATGCTAAAAGACTGTTCGTATCACTGGCAGATTCAATAAAGCTTTGAACTGCCATCCTTTGATACTGATCCTGTGTGTCCAACTGATACATAATTCTTATCGATCCGATTACTTCTTCCGCTTTATCCATGGAACCAAGAAGATTACCCAGTAAGAATATCAATACTACAGGAAACATCAAAAAGAAGAAAAGATTCGTTTTATCTCGAAAGAATTCCTTCGTTTCCTTTACTACTATATTAAACATAACTCCTCCACCTTTCTTTATCTCAGTTCATGACCTGTCAGTGTTAAGAACATGGTATCCAGATTCGGTACTTCCGTCTTAATGTTGATAATCGGTAAGCCCATGGCTAAAAACTGTTCCAGGATTTTTGAGATACTGCTTTTCTCAATTGCTATATCAATACGGATTGTATTCTCGGCTACTGCAACTGCCTTGACATCAGGCATATTCTTAAGCTTCTTCTTTAAATCCTCAGCTTCAAAGTTTGCAGGCAGTTTCGTCTCAATATATACTGACTGAACTTCCGTTACCAGGGATACCAGCTCCGGTTTTGTACCACAAGCAACCATCTGGCCTTTATCGATGATAGCAATGCGATCACAGATTTCTTCAACTTCATTCATATAGTGGGAAGTATAGATTACAGTTGCTCCACGTTCTCTTAAGGTCTGTATGGACTTCAGAATGTGTTCACGGGATTGTGCATCCACACCTACGGTAGGTTCATCCATTATGATAAGCTTCGGAGAATGAGCAATCCCACAGGCGATGTTCAATCTTCTTCTCATACCACCGGACATCTGTTTCGGCTTCATTGCCGCCCTGTCTGTAAGACCTACAAACTCTAAGGCTTCCTTTGCAGAATTAACAAGTCCCTTACCTCTCATACCATATAAGGAAGCGAAGAACTTCACATTCTCCAGCGCACTCAGATGGTCATATACCGCGATGTCCTGCGGAACCATACCGATTAACTTCTTGATCTTCATCTTATCTTTGCGGATATCCAACCCGCTAATCTCAATTTCTCCCTTGCTAAAATCCGACAGTGTGGTAAGAACACTTAACGTCGTTGATTTACCAGCTCCGTTCGGACCAAGGAGTCCGAAGATTTCCCCCGCATCAACCGTAAAACTAAGATTATCAACGGCACAAAGCTCCCCGTAATTTTTTGTAAGATTTTTTACTGTAACAAAGTATGACATAACGTCCCCTCATCTTTCTTTCAAATTCATTTTTATTTGTTTCGTTGTATTCATCATACAGAAGAATAATATTTCTTGGAAGTGACTACTGTTATAAACCGGGCATGACATTTGTCATGAGTTTTTTATGCGTTTTGATGCATTATTGCGATTCTGATGTTTTCATTGAAAAATCCAATGTTTTCATATATAATGTCTTTAGTTAAAGTATAGTAATTGGAAAATGTTGCAAAATAAATATAAAAATGATGCAATTTTCCCTAATATTTAAGGAGGAAGACCATGTCTACAAATGTATACGACATACTACAGGAACGTGGGTTTATCGAACAGTGTACTCACGAGAACGAAGTTCATGAATTATTAGGAAAGGAAAAAGTAACCTTTTATATAGGCTTTGATGCAACTGCTGACAGTTTAACCGCAGGACATTTTCTAACCGTTATGGCAATGATGCATATGCAGCAGGCCGGCCATAAACCAATTGCTCTTCTGGGCGGCGGAACAACCATGATCGGCGATCCAACCGGCAAATCCGATATGCGTACTTTGATGACTGTCGAAACCATTCAGCACAATGCAGATTGTTTTCAAAATCAATTATCAAAATTTATTAATTTTGAGGAAGGCAATGCGCTCATCGCAAACAATGCTGACTGGTTATTGGATTTAAATTATGTAGAATTTTTAAGAGAAATCGGTATTCATTTCTCCGTTAATAAGATGCTTACTGCCGACTGCTACAAACAGCGTATGGAAAAAGGTCTTACTTTCTTCGAATTCAACTACATGCTGATGCAGTCCTATGACTTCTGGAAATTAAACAAATTATACAATTGTACCATGCAGCTTGGTGGTAATGACCAGTGGTCAAACATTCTTGGTGGTGTGGATTTGATAAGACGTAAAGAGCAGAAGCCTGCTTTTGGTCTCACCTTCAAGCTACTGACTACCAGCGAAGGAATTAAGATGGGTAAGACCATGAAGGGTGCTGTATGGTTGGATCCGAATAAGACAACCCCTTACGAATTCTATCAATACTGGAGAAACATCGAAGATGTTAAGGTTGAGGAATGTCTTGGATTACTCACCTTCCTTCCCATGGACGAGGTAAGAAGACTCGGTGCATTAAAAGATGCGGAAATCAATCTAGCGAAAGAAGTTCTTGCCTTTGAAATCACAAAGATCGTTCATGGTGAGGAAGAGGCTATAAAAGCTCAAGAAGCTGCAAGAGCATTATTCAGTGGCGGTATGAAGTCCGAAGATATCCCGACTACGACCTATCCTGCTTCCCGTTTTACCGAAGGGATTGACCTGATAACTTTAATGTGTGATGCAAAGCTTGCAACCTCCCGTTCCGATGCAAGACGTAATATTGAACAAGGTGGAGTAACTGTAAATGATGAGAAAGTAACTGATTTTGCAAAAGCATTTACTGCGAACGACTTCGATGCTGACGGTGCACTATTGGTCAGAAAAGGTAAGAAAGCATTTCATCGTTTTATGGCTGAGTAAGCTTTATCATACACTCTCCCATAATTATGGGTATGGGATATAAAAGAATAAACAGATTGGAGATGGAATTATGCCATTTTGTCCGAATTGTAAGGCTGAGTATCAGGAAGGGTATACCGTTTGTTCTGATTGTAAGGTGAATCTGGTAGATGAAATTAAGGAAGCTGAAATTTTAGTTCCGTTCTTTCAGGCAGATGACAAAAAAGTTGCAGAAAAGCTAGTAAAATTCTTTCATTATTCTGATTTACCTTCTTCTATGGAATACGATGAAGAAAACCAAGTATACATCGTTGCAATTCCTCCGAAGAGGCAGATGCAGGCAAAAAAACTGTATCAGGCTTTCTATTTTGTAGAAAGAGAACGCTTGGCAAACGGTGAATCTGACCTGCTTGCTGAAAAAACTTCAAATGACTCCTCTGTTGAAGACTCCTCTGTTGATGACTCCACTGCTGATGACTCCGCTGTTGATGACTCCTCTGTTGATGACTCCACTGTTGAAGGTGAATATGCTGAGCTTGAGAAGGGCGATGCATTTCTTAACAGCACAGACGCTGAGGAAGATTATGACTACTCCTTAGAGAAAGAAGAACTCTCTTCTGGTGACGATGATTATACTGGGGAGACACCCAGTGATGAAATCACTGCCTTTGACAATGAAGACGATAATGATGGCAGAACTTACGTAATGAAGGCAGACCAGTATAAAGATTTAGCCGGAACTGTGTGGGTATTCTTATTCTTTGGTATTGCCGGAATCATCGTTGTCTTATTGAATGTTATTGGTTACCTGAACTTCTTTAACGGCTGGATCCCGAACACAGTAATGGCAGCTTTATTCCTCTTCTTTATCTATGTTGCTTTAAGCACGAATAGTAAAGCAAAGAAGATACAGACAGAAATTGACGAAGAGAATGCTCTCACCGAGAAAATAAACGAATGGCTGACGAGAAATATTACAGAAGCATTCCTGGCTTCTAACCGTAATGAGAACATATCCGATGAATTAAATTACATTAAGATGACAGATACGGTGAAAGAATTGTTAATCAAGGAATTTGGCAGCCAGAACCTGGCATACCTAGACCGCCTGATTGAGGAATATTACAATAATAACTTCGATAATTAAAAAGAAGAGGATTTATCAAATCGGTTAAGACCAATTGATAAATCCTCTTCTTTACTCCACTTCATTATTCCACTTTAATTGTCCATAGAATTTAAATCCGTTTGAAATAGTCAAAGATGCGATAGCCTTCTGTTACCACTGTTTTAGCAATGATAATAAAGGATAAGATATAAAAGCTGATTTGCCAAAACGCCTGCCTACGGATAAATAAAGTAATGATCCCAACAAGCATAGCCAGCCCTCCTAAGATGCATAATACAAGCATTACTACACTTTTATCCGGTATCAGAGAAGCCGGTGTTCCCATACCATCCTTCATACCGCTCATCATAGACATAAATAATCCCATAAAGAACAGAACCAGAACCAGAACACCCCATTTCTGAATGTTCTCCCGTCTCTGGAGTACCTGCCAGAACAGGATACCGAATGCAACAATTAATAATGTTGATATTGAACTATTGATACTTCCAAAATATAATTTTAACATGATTGTTCCCCCTCATTTTCTAATATTAGTTTTTCTTCACAAATTTCTCTGCCCTTCGCTATCTCTACAACCATCTTTCTGACGGATAAAAGAACTAAATTCATATCTCTAATTTTGATTAAAACAGAGAACAGCTCCGACTGATCTTTAAGATTGCCGTATAACAATGTTGTTCCATCTGCCAATAGTTTTTCATCCATTCCTGCAAAATCCTTCAGACGTTTACGTTCCATATGACTATCTACTACAATTTCATAATAACCCATATCTTTAACCTCTCTTTGCGATTACTTACACTCCCACTATATAATATACCAATGTAAGTTTCGCCACCAATTCGAATGGTTTTTACAAAAAAACAACCCACAGAAAACTGTGGGTTTGCTATATATCTTATTCATATTAAATTAATCCTAATTCCTTAGCTTTCAGCATGGCCTGGGTTCTGCTTTTAACACCAAGCTTCGAATAAATATGGGACAAATGCCATTGTGTTGTATTAATTGCGATAAAAAGAGTATCTGCAATTTCTTTATTAGAAAGACCTCTAATTAATAACCTCAGAATCTCAATTTCTCTCTCACTTAGCTTTTCTCCATAGTTAAGTTCTATAACATCAGCTGCTAAACCGGATTGGTGTATGCATTCTTGTTCATCATTCTTTCGTCTGAACAGTATCAGGGAACCCTCAACATCAAAGGATATACTTCTGCACAGCTGCATTCCTGTGTCATGATAACTAATGGCTTTCTCCTGATCGTTATTCTCAGAATATAAATCAGCCATTACACAGTATAGAACACCGATATAGGTCGGCAATTTATGAAATTTTTTCTTCATCATATCCACATAATGATTGCATAAGGATAAAGCTTCTTCACTAGATCCCAACAACTGCAGACAAGCTGAGTAGTTCATAAGGGCTAACGTCGTAACAAATTGGTAACCTATTTTCATGCCTGATTCATAGGCTTTCTTGAAGGTTAGAGAAGCTTCTGAGAAATTACCTTTTTGACATTGGGCTCTTCCCAGGGTATTTAAGGTCGAGGTTATAGCAATCGGGTCCCAGGGCTCCAGAAACTGAAGGGCTTCCTTTGCAATCGGTTCCGCATCCCTTCCTTCCACGTTAGCCTGCATTGCTCGCATTATTAATAATAAGCCTTTATTTTGATTTGATAATTGTTCGATCTGATCCGGATTAAAGGTATCAATATACTTAATACCTTCCATCCATTTTCCAGTGATAAGGAGCGCTATACCCTTTCTGATACAAAGTATTTCGTTCTGTTTGATCAATTCCTCCGGAAGCAGTTCAAGCCAATTGAGAAAGGAATCAATTTGGGCATTGATAAATATCTCTTGCGTGCTGTCCTCCACCATCTTAACTGCAAGCCCAATATCCTTAGATTTGAAAGCATAACGGACTGCTTCATTGGAATAGCCGTTCTGCTTCATCCATACGGAAGCCCTTATATATAAGGTGCTTTCCTCCTCCTCCTCGGTTAGGAAGGTCTTTAAGGAATCCGCAAAGAGATGATGATAACGATACCACTCCTTCTTATCATCCAAAGGTATCAAGAAGAGATTCTTCTTCTCCATCTGCATCAGAATATCCTTGCTGTCCAACCGGCCCGTTATTTCATTGCAAAGCCGTTCATTCATACGTTCAAGGATGGATGTCTTACATAGGAATTCTCTGAGATCCTTTTCCTGATGTTCCAATACTTCCTCCACCAGATAATCAATGATATAGTGGTTCGTTCCATCAAATTTATGAAGAAAATCTTCCATCTGATCTTCTTCATAGCCATTTAATAATAACGCTGCTAACACAATCCCAGCAACCCAGCCTTCTGTCCTTTGATTCACCTTCTCGACACTCTGATCATTGATCGATATACCGTTCATAAGATGAAAGAATTCAGTAGCCTCATCATTTGTAAATAACAGTTCACCTATTCTGATTTCCGTCAACTTGTTCTTCATCCGCAAACGTGCTAAAGGTAACTGCGGATCTTCTCTTGAGATCAGAATCAGGTGCAGATTTGGTGGTTGATGGTCAATAATAAACTTAAAAATCTCTTTCACCTTCAGCGCGTGAATGATATGAAAATCATCAAAGGTTAAGGTAACCTTTTCCTGATATTCTGTGACACAATTGATAACAAGGGTTATAATATGCTCCATATTCTGAATACCTGCATCTGAAATCATCGCTGTGACATCATCTGCGATATTAACTCCTGCATTTCTTATAGCTTCGCAAAAATACAAAAGAAAACGATGTAGGTCATTGTCCCCATCATCTAAGGAGAGCCAAGCTGATCTCATAGGTAATGAATTGATGAATTCTAGCGCAAGCGTTGTTTTGCCATAACCTGCGGGAGCGCAAATCAAGGTAAGCTGATTATTATTCTGATAGCCTGCAATCAGCTTTTTTAACAAATTCTTTCTTGTTATATGCTTCTCTGAAAGCTGAGGAATAAATAACTTTGTTGTTAACAAAGGCTGTTCCATAGCATCCTCCCGTTGTATTGATTTCATTTATCGATTCGATGAAAAATATATCTGCATCAGCTTGATCATACTCTCCTGATCCTTTGCTCCCATGGTTTCACAGGCAGAATGCATTGCAAGAAGCGGCACTCCGATATCCATTGTTCTCGTCGGTAGTAACGTTGAAATGGTCGGCCCCATAGTACTTCCGGCGGTTGCATCGGAACGGTTTACGAATTTTTGGAATGGTATCTCATTGATTTCACAAAGCTGTTGAAGAATCGCTACAGCAACTGTATCAAATGCATATCGCTGGGCTGTATCAATCTTAAACACAACACCTTTATTCAATTCACCAATATTAGTCGGATCATATTTTGATGAATAATTTGGGTGATAACCCTGGGCAACATCAGCTGATATGATAAAACTCTTAGAAACCACCTCGTATAAGTTTGTTCTGGTCTTTCCTAAGGCTTCGAATATCTTCTCTAATAAAATGCTAGTAAACTGGGTTTCCGCTCCTTGTTTCGTCCTGTTTCCTACTTCTTCATTATCGAACAGACAGATCAAATGTAGGTCTTTCTCGCATACATCTCCGATGATTCCCTGTAATAGCGCATAAGCCGAGGATAAGTCATCAATTCTTGGGGAACAGATAAATTCATTATTTGCTCCAACTGTCTTAGCCTTCTCTGTGTTATAGATAAACAGGTCATAATCTAAGATATCCTCTGATTTCACCTGCATTTCATCTGCTAACAGATGATTCAGATAGTTATGAGCTTTCTCCTCCGTCATTCCTAACAGAGGGAGTACGTCCGTTTGCTTATTAATCTCTACACCCTTATTAACCTCGCGATTTAGATGGATGGCCAAATTCGGTATAACCATAAGAGGACGTTTAAAATCCACCAGGACTTCCTTCGGTTGGAAGGCTTTATCACTTTTTAAAGCAACCTTTCCCGAGATGGATAATGCTCTGTCATACCAGCTGTTAAGAATCATACCACCGTAACATTCTGTATTCAGCTTTATGTAACTTTTCTCTTTAATCTCCGGATTCGGCTTAATGCGGAAGGAGGGAAAATCAGTATGTGCAGCAGCCATACGTAGCATTAAATCCTCATTGATATTTGTACCAATCTTAAAAGCATACATCGCTGTATCAAATAATTTAACATAATAAGAACCACCCTTTTTCAGAACCCATTGCTGTTCAAAGAATAACTCTTCAAATCCTTCCTGTTCCAGTATCGTAATACTGTTTTTAACTACCTGGAACGGTGAAGTTGACTTGTCTAGGTAATCAAAAAAATCATCTAAATGTGTCATAGTGACTTAAAACTCCTTCCTTATTCTTACGGATTATTTAAAATGCTACGAAGTTGCAGCTTAAATGTAAGTATCTGCATAATAAAACTCTTATCCTACATTATAGCTTCTTTTCGACCTTTTGTCCTCTTTCCTTCTACTTAATTGTCGACTCTTACGCCTTGACAGGTTGACAATCAGCATTTCTGTGGTATACTAAATCATCATATACAGAAGGAAGAGTGCAATGGAATTAAAACATCAGGTATTAAAAATTCTGGAAGAAAACAGAGGAACCTCAGTGAACGGTGCAAAGCTTGCGAATGATCTTTTTGTAACCAGAAGTTCTATCTGGAAAGCTGTGAAGTCCCTGCAAAAAGATGGTTACCGTATCGAAGCTGTAACAAACAAAGGCTATTGTCTTCTCTCACGCAATGATATCGTATCCTCTGAGAGTATCACTCCTTTCTTACAGGGTCGGGCTTCCAGCTTCATTTTGGATGTCAGACAAACCGTAACCTCAACGAATACCTTAGCAAAGGAAATGGCTGCCAAAGGAGCTAAAGAAGGAAATGTAATCATCGCAAGAGAACAGACAGAAGGCCGCGGCCGCATGGGTCGAAGCTTCTACTCACCGAATTCCTCCGGCATCTACTTTACCATCATCCTTCGTCCGAAGCTGACCCTAGAAGATTCCCTTCTGATTACTACGGGTGCAGCTGTTGCTGTAGCGAAAGCGATTGAGACAATCGCAAAAGTAAATACAGAAATCAAATGGGTGAATGATATCTTTGTAAACGGCAAAAAAGTATGTGGTATCTTAACCGAAGCTTCTCTTAACTTTGAAAGCGGTGGCTTAGAATATGCTGTTGTAGGAATTGGAATTAATATTGAGACCAGTAGCTTCCCGGATGAGATTAGGCAGATCGCGGGCTCCATCTTTAAGGACAAGCCGGATGATGCCCCAGTAACTTCTATGCTTGTTGCAGAAGTATTGAACAACTTTGCAGAAAGTATGAATTCCCTAACTGATAAGAAGTACCTTGAAGAATACCGTAAACGCTCCTTTCTGATCGGTAAGGACATCCTGGTTATCAAAGGAAAAGATACCTTCCCTGCCAAAGCTATCGATATCGATGACAAAGCACGTTTGGTTGTTGAATATGAAGATCATACCAGAGAAGCATTACTGTCCGGAGAAGTAAGCACTAGAGTTGTATAAATAAAAGATTCATAAATAAATAGAAAACGCTTGATGAAACAACATAAAAAAATTATGTAACCAAACAAAAGGAGACCCTATGTCATCTACTCAACTAATCAATAAAACTCAAAAAATTAATACAAAAGATTTAGTTTTCACCGGAATGTTCACCGCAATAATCTGCATCCTAGCTCAGATTTCAATTCCAACACAGCCAATTCCATTTACCTTTGCCTTACTTGCAATCTTCTTAACAGGAGCTCTTCTCTCCCCCAGATATGCGTTCCTTGCTGTGCTAGCTTATCTTCTGCTCGGAGCCTTCGGAGTTCCGGTATTTGCTGGTATGAAAGGCGGTCTTCAGCAGTTGACCGGATATACCGGAGGGTACCTCGCAGCTTATCCGATTATGGCTTTGGTCACTTCCCTGTTTTATAAATATTGCAAGAAATATAAAATTCCAGCATTAGCAATTGGTATGTTATTATCCTTAATTATCTGCTATCTGATTGGAACGTTATGGTTTACGTCTCTTACAGAATATACGTTCTTCGCTTCATTAACTATGTGTGTATTCCCATTTCTATTATTTGATTTGATTAAGATTGCACTTGCAATCTCCTTCAGTACCGTAATCAGAAAAACTGTCTTTAAGAATATATCGTGATAGATAAGAGGCGAGAAAAACCGAAGGTATTGCGGTTTTCTCGCCTCTATATTATATCATATTATATGACTAATCTAAATTGGTGCGAACAGCTCCACCAGCTCTTCTCTCGAAAGTGTATTGATGAATACTTCCTTCGAGCTGATAATGGAGTCAGACAATTCCTTCTTCTTACGCTGTAGCTTGAAGATTTTCTCTTCGATCGTTCCCTTGGTAATCAGCTTCATGACATGAACCTTATTCTGCTGTCCGATACGATAAGCTCGGTCCGTAGCCTGATCCTCTACTGCAGGATTCCACCACGGATCATAATGAATTACCGTATCTGCACCCGTTAGGTTTAGCCCGGTACCGCCTGCTTTCAGAGAAATCAGGAATACCTTTCCTTCACCAGCGTTGAACCTCTTCACAAAATCGTTGCGATCCTGCGTTGGTGTTGCTCCTTCCAAGTAGAAATATGGGATATCAAGATCCTTCAGTTCCCCTTCGATGATACGTAGCATTGAGGTAAATTGGGAGAAAACCAGAATTCTATGGTCATTCGCAATCGCTTCCGGAATAATCTCCATAAGCAGCTCCAACTTACCACTTCCTCCCTGATAATTCTCAAGAAATGTTGATGGATGACAGCAGATCTGTCGGAGTCTTGTTAAGGCTGCAAGTATCTTCATCCTGCTCTTCTCAACACCATTTTCCTCAATCTCCGAATGGAGTTCACTTCTTATATTCTCAAGATAGGACAAGTATACCAACTTCTGACCTTCGGACATATCCGTCAGCATCTTGGTCTCATATTTATCCGGTAATTCAGTTAATACATCCTTCTTCATACGACGCAGGATAAATGGCTCAATATGCTGATGCAGGTCATATAACGCTGCTGCATCCTCCTTCAGGATCGGTTTCTCATAAGTTTCTACAAACCTGCTATGACTATTCAGATATTCCGGCATGATGAAGTCAAAGATGGACCACAATTCCGACAGACTGTTTTCAATTGGTGTACCTGTGAGTGCAAATCGGTGATTGGCCCGTAGCCTCTTTACCGATTTTGCATTAAGAGAGGAATCATTCTTAATAAACTGAGCCTCATCAATGAAAACAGTTTGGAAATCGATTTTCTCATATAAAGTGATATCTCTTCTGATTAAAGGATAGGATGTAATCAGTACATCATATTCTTCATATTTTGCTATGGATTCCTGTCGCTCCGTAGGATTTCCAGTAATTACTAACGCCTTCACATGCGGTGCAAAGTTCTCAATCTCATCCAGCCAGTTATAGATTAGGGAGGTAGGGCAGACAATCAGATTGTGCACTTTATTCTTCAGGTCTATGCAGGAAGCAATATATACAATTGACTGAAGTGTCTTTCCTAAGCCCATATCATCTGCTAATATTCCGCCAAGTTCGTTACTGGCAAGAGTTTTTAACCATTTATAACCTGTAAACTGGTATGGACGAAGCTCTGCAAGAATTCCCTCCGGTAGAGTATATTCTGTCTTCGCGGGGTTCAAGATCTTATCCGTCAAAGCCATGAAATCACGATCACGTTCAAATTCAAAGTCCTGATCGGAAAATGCTTTGTCCAAGTAAGCTGCATGCTTCTTTTCCAGCAACAAAGAATCCTCCCTCAAATTCTTATCACTGATATTCAGAGAATTCAGTATATGGGATACTTCACTGATAGTCTTGTCTTCCAGATTGATGAAGCTTCCGTTCTTTAAACGGTAATATTTCTTTTTAACCTGATAGGAATGAAGCAAGTCTCGTAATTCGTCCTTCGGTACTTCATCAAAGGTCAGATCCAGCTCCAGCATATTAATTTCTGAATTCATACGGACTCCGGCTTTGAAACCTCCCGGCGCGCGGATACCTAACCGACGGAAGTCTTCTGAGTAAAAGAGCTGTGCTTTTTCTTCAAGCTCCATAACTCTTCCTGATAAGAAATCATAGATCTTGTCCTCATCTTTTAATAAATAAAAGTTCTTATAGGGAACAAAACCTTCCTGTAATAGTTCAGATATGATAGCATCCTCTTTTTCTCGCTGCCTAACTATGATGTAGGATCCGGCTGCCGCATTGGAAAAGGAATTGAATTCATATTCGCCGTATTTATATTTTAATTCCGCTTTTATTCCGGTCTTGTATTTATCAAAATACAATTTTGCTTCCATATTACTGCTGATATATCGACTCTTCAGTTCTTCTGGAATATCAAGCTCCATGGTCTCACTGATTCGTGGTAATACATGCTCTAAGAAACTAGTCTTGCTTTCTCCACGGAATATAAGGGGATCTTTATCCTTACCAAGGCTGTTATAGAAGGGTTTGAAATTACGTATGAATTTCGCATCCGGTTGATAGATGTCACCATCAAATAATAACAGCTCTCCGGTCTCAGTAATCGGTAGTACAGCTTCTTTTCCCTGATAGTCTACAGTTATAGAATCTTCATCCACGGATAACTGATATGAGATCTTCGGATTCCCTTTGATAAAGACGACATCTGTGTAAACCTTGCCATATAGCTCGAGTGAAAAACCTTTACTTCCTATCATAATAAGAAGCTTACTTAACATATTCTTTGTAATAGACATCTGGGATTTAGAAAATATTTTAGAGAAATGAGTACTATCGATTACTTCTTGAATTTCATAGATTCCAAGTAAATAGTCTAATATTTTCATAGAGGTTGCATCAAAAGTGCTCTCTCCGTTTACATATTTGAATTCTTTACCGATTGCAAAGCTTTCATGATGATAGATATCGGATAAAAATTTCTTGATTGTCTGAATTTTATATTTACGGCTACTGCCACCATAAAGAGCTACCAAAGCCCGGCCATTCTCACCTTTAAGAATTGTTGGTATGCTTACAACTACGTCCAACTGAAAGGTTTCACCCACAAGATGGGTATCCTCCTGTGCTATAAAATAGTCAAGCAGTGACATCACTTTCCGTTCTTCCGGATTCTTAGACTCCGTAAGCAAGGTGCGTTCCTGGTATTTAAGAACAAATAATAAAGCTGCCACCACATGCTTGCAAGCGCCTTGGTCTTTTAATCTGGATGGGCAATTACAGCTGTAATCAAAGGATCCGTCCTCCTGTTCATCAATCGTAACAGAGTAATTATAGTTTCCCTTTACCGTCAAACGATACTGTTTGTTTGCATTCGAATATGTCGCATTGACAATTCGATTCTCTTTGTAATACTGCAAACCTCTGGCATAAATCGTATCGTTAGAAGCTAAGTTACGTATTCCTGTACGCGAAATTTGAATCATATACGCACACCTTTCCTGAATTGTATCTAATTATTATACCACATGGCGAGTAAAATGTGTGAGGTATTTTACTATATTTCATAAAAAGAAAAGAGAGTATCTAAAATCAGTACAGATACTCTCTTTATATTAAGTTATGCATTCGATTCTATTGGTGGTACGCCATCTCATTTTCAGAATTGCTTTGAATATTCCTTTAAAGCCATTGGTGGTCAATACCTACCATTTATACTCTGTTTGAGGTGTTCCAAATAAATTGTTTGGTGGTTTGTACCTTCCTTTCTTAAGATTTTGCATTGAGGTAAAACACTTAAGTTTTCGGTGGTTCTTACCGTCCTTTCGTAATATTATGATACGTTTCTATTGTAATCTCCCAATAGACTGGGTTACAACCTATTAAAAACTAACCGACCCTTTCAATAACTAATCGTTCTTTTCAATAACTAATTGGCTTCAATAAATAATTGGCTTCAATAACTAATTGGCTTTCAATAACTAATTGGTTTCAATAACTAATTGGCTTTCAATAACTAATTGGCTTTCAATAACTAATTGGCTTCAATAACTAATCGACCTTTTCAATGGAATCATTCCTTTCATTGATATTAGCCATTACGGCTGGTTGTTAACTAATTATTTTCTTCTATGATTAGATTTTACAATGCAATTCGTATTTTGTCAATACTATTATCAGTTATTTTATTAGTTTTTCTTAAATTCTTATTATTTAATGGAATTATCTGTCAATTCAAACATTTTTTGACTTTAATAACTAGTTTATGGACATGTTAACTGTTATAGTAACCTTTCTTGGCGAAAAAAATTTACGATATCCTTAAATAATAAGATTGTATTTTTGAAGCTCTTATATTACAATATTTAGTTAAGAACCAAAACATCATATCAACATACGGAGGTATCTATGAAACATATCATCAGCCCGACTGACCTTACTGTTTCTGAGCTTAACGAACTTCTTGAATTGTCTGAAGAAATTATACAAAACCCTAAGAAGTTCACCGATGTGTGCCGCGGGAAGAAGCTGGCCACTCTATTCTATGAACCAAGTACTAGAACTCGACTAAGTTTCGAGGCCGCTATGATTAATCTGGGAGGTAACATTTTAGGATTCTCATCCGCTGATTCCAGTTCTGCATCAAAAGGCGAAAGTGTTGCCGATACCATCCGAGTTATTTCCTCATACGCAGATATCTGCGCTATCCGCCATCCCAAGGAAGGTGCTCCATTAGTTGCTTCTTCATTCTCTTCTATTCCTATAATCAATGCCGGAGACGGCGGTCATAATCACCCCACACAAACCTTTACCGATTTGCTAACTATAAAGAATCTCAAAGGACGATTAAATTATTTAACCGTTGGCTTTTGTGGCGACTTAAAATTTGGCCGAACTGTACATTCCTTAATCAATGCTCTAGCTAGGTATCCTAATATCAACTTTGTACTCATTTCGCCGGAGGAGCTACGCATTCCAGGATATATCCGGGAAGAGGTTCTGAAAGCGAACCAAATTCCTTTTGAAGAAATCAAAAGACTCGATGATGCACTTCCAAACCTGGATATTCTCTACATGACAAGAGTTCAGAGAGAACGTTTCTTCAATGAGGAGGATTATATCCGCTTAAAAGATATCTACATTCTTGATAACAAAAAGATGGCTAAAGCAAAAGACGATATGTTGGTGCTTCACCCTCTTCCCAGGGTAAATGAAATTGCAACTGAAGTAGATGACGATCCCCGGGCTGTTTACTTTAAGCAAGCTCAGTTCGGTGTCTATGTCAGAATGGCATTGATCATGAAATTATTGGAGGTGGTATAATGCTTAATATCGGTGGATTAAATCAAGGAATTGTAATCGATCACATTAAGGCAGGCGGAGCTATGATGATCTACTCCTATCTCGACCTAGAGAATAAAGATGTCTCTGTGGCAATCATTAAGAATGCCCGCAGTAATAAGATGGGTAAAAAAGATATCATCAAGATTGAAGGAACTTTAGAGGATCTGGATCTTGATATTCTCGGTACTCTGGACCACCAGATTACAATCAACATCATTGATAATGGAGCTATCATAGAGAAGAAAAACCCTAAGCTTCCGGAGCGGGTTACTAATATTCTCAAATGCAAAAACCCTAGATGCATAACTTCCGTGGAGCCAGGGTTAAACCATAGCTTCAAGCTGACAGATAGAGAAAATGGCGTATACCGCTGTGTTTTTTGTGAGCAGAGCTTCGACCGTAGATAAATATTTAGTATAATTTGCCCACGAAAGCATATATAGATAAAAAACACAGGAGTTTTTAGAATGATTCATATTGTACAAGAAGGGGATACTATAGAATCGATTTCTAACCAATATAAAATTCCTAGTTCAAAAATAGTAATGGATAACAATTTGCCCCCTAATATCATTTTAAGTATTGGGCAAGCCATTATGATTATGCCACCCTCGCAAACATATGTTATTCAGGATGGAGACACGTTAAGTGGGATTGCTGAGACTTATGGTGTCACCGTATTGCAACTATTACGGAATAATCCGAATCTTGCTGATAAGGACACGTTAAGTGTAGGGGAAGAAATTGTTATTCGTTATAATACTAAAAAAAATATTGATGTTTTTGGGTTTGCAACACTTTTTATTGATAAAAAAGTGCTAAGAAAAACATTACCTTATTTAACTTATTTAGCTGTTTTTAATTATAAAATAGATGCCCTAGGCACCTTCTTAGGTATTAATGATACAGAAATAATCAATATGGCTTTAGATTATGGTGTTGCACCTATTATGTCTATATCCGCGATATCAGAAACCGGAAGAGGCAGCTATGCTACGACCCATACTTTAATGAATAATCCGGTTGCTCAAAATCTTTTGATAGAAAATGTTCTAATCAACATGAAATTAAAAGGTTATGTTGGTCTAAATATGGGATTATACAGTATCCTTGAAGAAGATTTTTCGTTATACATTAATTTTGTTACGAATACTACATTGCGATTAAATTCAGAGGGGTATGAAGTATTCGTGACTTTAGCTCCTCATACACTAGGATATCAGGCCGGTATTAATTACACTAAATCTTATTATGCTGATTTAGGTAACGCAGCAAATAAAGTAATTTTAATCACTTATCTATGGCAGCAGGGATCTATGGATCACTTTTCTGAAACTACCTATAGTTTCATGAAAGAACTTTTAGATCTTGCAACTCAGCAAATACCTCCTGAGAAAATTTTTATAGGAATGCCCAGTATCGCTTATGACTGGGAACTTCCTTATGTTGAAGGGGAGACCGTGGGTAATTCCTTGTCAAATGCATCAGCTATAACTCTAGCAAATCAGTTGGGTTCCGTGATTGAATTTGACGATGTAACTCAAACTCCATATTTTTATTACCATTCCTCAGGATTAATTCATTTTGTTTGGTTTAAAGATGCCAGATCAATAAAATCTTTCCTAGATTTAATCGATGAATATGGTTTAGCTGGAGTAGCTGTTTGGAATATTAACTATTATCTGCCACAAAATTGGTTGTCTATTAATTCTCTATATAATATACGGACCTAAGCTTGTTGATTTAAACCAATTAATATGAAAGTCAAATTAATATGAAAGCCCTAATAATATGAAAGTCCTAATAATATAAAAGCCCTAGTAATATGAAAGCCCTAATAATATGAAAGCCCTAGCAATATGAAAGCCCTAATAATATGAAAGCCCTAATAATAATTTAAGTGAACCCCTTTTGATAGACAAAATATAAGTCTAATGAAAGGGGTTCGCTTAATAATTGTTGGACTTTTTGTATTGCTAATTCTATAATAATATCCTCTTTGTCTGGTATGAGACAACCATTTACTGTACCGTACCTCTTGATGCGTGGTAATGGAATTATTTAGTGCTCTTTTCCCTTAGTTCATCGAGTTTCTCTATTCTGTCAATTCGACCGCGCAATATTTCCGTATGATAACGTTTTTCAAAAGGTTCCATCAATATCGTATGACCATGCCATTGTACCTCTTCATAGGTGAATTCATAATTTTCTGCATTATCAGATTCGTCCGCATCGACATCTACCATAACCTTCTCAAGGCATAGCCTACCAAAAAATCGAACGACCCAGGTTCCATGATTATCTATAAATGGTTCAATCACATAATCACGGAAGATATCTTTAATCTTGAAAAAATCCCTTGTATGTATCGCTATATCAAGATCGTGGGGAACAATTCTGGCACCTCTTACAGCATCTACGGCACTACCTCTCAGATACCATTCAATATCATGATTCTTAACTATTTCGATCCAGAACAATAATGCATTTTCCCAATTCTTCCCCTGATCTTCAACCATTTTCTCAACTAGTCTGCAATAATTACAATTCAATAACTCCGGTTCAATATACTCATTCATTCCATATTCTTTGATAAATCTATCTCCGACTTTCTGCATAAACATGGATGTAACAAAGGTTTCATTTTCTTCAGGAACCCCTTCAATGTAATAAGTGAATTTATTATCGAGTAATTCTGCATAACATTTCATATTGTTTTGTAATGCTAATTGATAGCATATCCTCCTACTATTTATTATTCTTAAAAAAGCAACTAAATTATTTGCTTTTTTAACTTCACTTCATGATATCGAAATATACTGATAAACTTCTTGACCTAAATTGCTATATTAAATTAACTTCTCTATACAAATCAAACGTGTTGACCAGAATTCCACTAATGAGCTATCATTTTCATATAGCCAGTTATTCTAATCTGCAGTACTTCACTTTCATTAATTTATGTATTCCTTCGCGTTTCCCAATTGCTTAATAGTGTTCCCTTCCACGATAATTTCACTTTCGTTGGTTACGTTGATAATGCAAGTGCCTGTAAAATCTCATCAAACATCCTCTCCCAATTATAATCCGAATTATCTAAAACAGTAGTTTGAATTGGAAGATGCGTAATTGTATCCAGCTCTAATTGTTTCCTTTTTTCGTAATAGGCTATCGTTTCTTCGGTTGACCATTTCGGTTTGGAACGGACCAATGCCGTCTGAATCAATGACTCTTTCACACTATTCTGAGATATATAAAACAATACAGGATTCAAAGGTGTCAGAATATTCGCCAATTTTTTTAGATATTCAATGATTTCGAAATCACTTACTTCTGGATACAATCGATTAATATCATGAATCTGATGCTGTAATAGAACACTTTCAAATATAGTGGTCTCACTTTTATTGATTATCCTATCAACATACCGTTCAAAGCGTTTGATAAATACCTTTTTAAACATCTCAAATGATACCACTGGTTTACCCGAATAACAAAACTCCCTTCTCTTCAGATACTCAACTAAGATATCATCAAACGGATATGGCTCAGGGATCTTGTACGGAGTTAATACATAATCATCTTCAAAAATTGAAGTCTGTTGCAACCATTCAGCCTGTCTCTTATACTTCTGTAACAGTACCTCATATTCTGAATAGGATAGATATGCAAAATAAGGTAGATCAATAGGATGTACGCTACCTTCTATGTAAATCCTTGACTCTATTCCATTTTCTATCAGATGCTTATAGGTCAACTGAGAAGTCGTCGTTTTCCCAGAACCCGGTATTCCTTCAAACATAATTAATCTCGTGTTTATCATTTGCATTAATCACCTGATACTACATTAGTTTACACCTAATAATTAATGGGCTATATTGCCAATCCATTATTTTAGTATCATAATTCCTTTCTTTCCTGGATTCTATTTATTCGCTATATATCTCTTTAATATAATCATAATCAAAATCTCCTAAATCGATTTCCATGCATTCTGAATTATCGCCAAGACGGAATACGCCGTATTTATCAACATGGATATTAATTATCGGCTTGATTTCCCGAGAAAAACAGATTGAGAACATCGATAGCAATCCATAATTTATTACTTAGTTTTGCGATCTTCTGAAATTTCAATGAAGCTTGTTCTGTTGCCCCATTGACAACATCCATTTGAGCTAAGCGATTTCTAATTAGGCCTATTATATCGTATCCCTTTTGAAATAACCACTATAATTTTACATTTATGTTAAATGTATACAAATAGGAGTAGGATTCGTCTGTTTCTCTGGATTTATATGTCAGGTTATGAGATAATCAAAATAAAGTGATTAGTTATGATAGCAATTCACGTCAAGAAATAATTATCCTCATTCGGTATCCTATAGATATGGAAGGTGATTAGATGAATAGTGCAGAAATAGTATATTCGGTTCAATTGATACAAGAGTATATGGAAAAGAACCTGTATAAACATATCACTCTAAAGGAACTTGCTGAAGTTGCCGGATATTCACCCTGGCATATAGCAAGAGTCTTTAAAGAAGTAACAGGCAAGACACCTTTTGATTATCTTCGCGGATTACGCTTGACGAAAGCAGCTCTGGTCCTAAGAGATCATGAAATAAAAATCATTGACGTTGCTCTTGATTTTGTTTTTGACTCTCACGAAGGATTTACTAGGGCATTTTCTAAAGAATTCGGAGTGTCTCCTTATAAATACAGTAAAACCACTCCTCCGATTCAACTATTTCTTCCACCTAAAGTCTATGAGGCTTACCGATCACTTCATAAGGAGGGTAACAAAATGAATGAAACGAATAAGACGAAATCCGTTTTTACTCAGGTCATTGAAAGACCAGCAAGGAAAGTTCTACTTAAGAGAGGGATCAAAGCAACCGATTATTATGCATACTGTGAGGAAGTAGGATGCGAGATCTGGGGTGTACTTTGCTCCGTCAAAGAAGCATTGTATGAGCCTATCGGTATGTGGCTTCCGAAGCACTTAATCAAACCTGGCACCTCGTTATATGTTCAAGGTGTTGAAGTTCCTCTAAATTATTCTAATGTAATTCCGGAAGGCTATGAGCTGATTGAGCTTCCTCCCTGTACCATGATGATCTTCCAAGGGGAGCCTTATAACGATGAAAATTTTGAAGAAGCCATCGGTGAGGCGTGGGATCATATCGACAAATTCAATCCTGAACTATATGGATTTGAATGGAATCCGGAAGCAGCTCCACGTTTCCAGCTTGCTCCAATGGGTTACCGGGGATATATCGAAGCACGCCCTATAAAAAGGATAACAAAATAGAATATCAATAATAAGATAATGCTTTAGTTAAAAGGATACCCAGTTTCTATATGCCCTCTCCAATCGTAAAAACATACAACGGGTGATGCATTTTCGAATACTGGGTATCCTTTAATTGTTTATAGCAGCTGGTTCATCACATCAATTCAGATACTCTTTTAGAGATTCATCCTGCCGGCAACTACTTCCCAGTTAATATTTTTCATAAAACTGTTGATATAGTCGACTTTTTTATCTGCGTATTGAAGGAAGTAAGCGTGTTCATACATATCAAGGATTAGGAATGGCGCATAATAAGCGATATTACCGCTATCGTGAGCATCCAGGCTAATATTGCGCAGTCTATCGGATCTCTGGTCAAAAGCCAGCACCGCCCAGCCTCTGCTGGCTTTGGCTGTAGCAATAAAATCCTCCTGCCAGTTCTGATATCCACCAAAGTCTCTCTCCAGCATCTCTTTCACATCCTGATCAGGCTCCGGTGTTGTACCTCCAATGTTTTCGAAATATAATTCATGTAGGATTACACCGTTTAAAGCGAAGGTCTCCCCTCTTTTTAATTCCCGATAATAGCTGAAGGTTGTGTTAGACTGATCTCTCTGTGCATTACCTTGCTGTAGCTCTGCATCAATCTTATTAAGATTTGTTACATATCCTTCGTATAAGCGCATATGGGCGTCAAACTGTTCCTTATTAATTACCTTAATATCATCTGTGTAAGTAAATTGAACTTTCTCAATCATGTATCAGTACCCTCCATTTTTATGAGGTTATTAGCCTCTTATTCGATTCAGTCACTAATTTCCCATGTTATAACTTGTACTATCCTATATATCATACGAAGGTAACGATCTATTTATGCCATGTTATAGAAAGAACCTAGAAGTAAAAGCTATTCGTCTTCTACTCCTAGGTTTTTATTGTGATTCAAATACAACGATCAACATACTGAACGCCGGATGTTACTATTCGTTGTCCTGATGCATCAAGCCAAATACCCGTTCAATTCCTAAGCAATTGATCTACTATTAGAACAATCCTGTTATCTTACCATCCTCATCAACATCAATACCTTCTGCAGCCGGAACCTTTGGAAGTCCTGGCATAGTCATGACCGTTCCTGTGATGGCTACCACGAATCCTGCTCCTGCAGATACATAGACTTCGCGGATACTAATTGTAAAGCCAGTCGGTCTGCCAAGCTTTGTAGCATCATCGGATAAGGAATATTGATTCTTAGCCATGCAGATTGGAAGCTTCTTGTAGCCAAGGGATTCAATCGTTTTGATTGCACTCTCAGCAGCAGAATCATAGGTAACACCATCTGCTCCGTAGATTTCCTTCGCAATTTTCTCTATTTTCTCTTTAATGGATAGGTTTAATTCATATAACGGCTTATAATTACTTTCCTTTGTTTCCATGGTAGCAAGTACCTTCTTAGCAAGATCGATACCGCCGTCTCCACCCTTCTCCCATACTTCACATAAGGAGAAATCACAATCTCGGCTCTCACAGAAATTCTTCACATATTCGAGCTCCTCATCCGTATCAGATACGAAGCGATTTAGGCTAACAACTACGGGAACACCGAATTTTTGAAGGTTTTCAATGTGCTTTTCCAGATTAACGATACCGTTTCTCAAGGCTTCCAGATTCTCTTTTCCAAGCTCTGTCTTTGGAACTCCACCGTTATACTTTAGTGCCCTGACTGTCGCAACCAGTACGACTGCATTCGGCTGCAAGCCTGCCATTCTGCATTTGATATCCATGAATTTCTCTGCTCCGAGGTCTGCACCAAAACCCGCCTCCGTTACAACCACATCCGCTAGCTTCAGAGCTGTCTTCGTTGCTCTAACGCTATTGCAGCCATGAGCAATATTAGCAAAGGGTCCGCCATGAATGATTGCCGGTGTATTCTCCAAGGTCTGAATCAAATTAGGCTTCAAGGCATCCTTTAACAAAGCAGCCATCGCACCAACTGCATTCAGCTGCTTCGCAGTCACGGGCTGGCCATCATGAGTATATGCAACTACTATTCTTCCGAGTCTTTCCTTCAGATCCATCCTATCATCTGCCAGGCAGAGAACTGCCATAATCTCAGAGGCAACGGTTATGATGAAATGATCCTCTCTCACCACTCCGTCCGCCTTACGACCGAGACCAACAACGATATTACGCAGAACACGGTCGTTCATATCAACACATCGTTTCCAAACGATCTGATTCGTATCAATATTCAGCGTATTACCCTGCTGGATATGATTATCCAGCAGGGCTGCCAGCAAATTGTTGGCTGAGGTTATCGCATGAAAATCTCCGGTAAAATGAAGATTCAGATCCTCCATAGGTACTACCTGAGCATTACCACCACCAGCTGCTCCACCCTTAATTCCAAAACATGGGCCTAAGGAGGGCTCACGAAGTGCAATAACTGATCTCACATTCAGTCGGCCAAAGGCCTGGCCCAGACCTACTGTTGTCGTGGTTTTGCCTTCTCCTGCCGGTGTTGGGTTGATTGCAGTAACCAGAACTAATTTTCCATCCGGATTTTTCTTGACCTTATCCCACAATTCATCGGAAAGCTTCGCTTTATATTTCCCATAGAATTCCAAGTCATCCTCTGAAATATTTAATTGTGAAGCCACTTCCTTAATGTGCTTTAGTGTTGCCTCCTGAGCGATTTGAATGTCTGATTTCATTCGCGTACCCTACCTTTCATTATTTTTCTAAATTATCACATATTATACAAATTTCTTCCCTTTATTACAAGAAAAAAATCTCTTGCGTTCTGTAATAGGATAAGTATATACTATCTATTATAGTTTATCTGTACATTTTACTGTTTTCCGATAGGAAAGGATGTCCCCCCATGAGATACAATACCGTGATTTTTGATTTAGACGGAACCTTATTAAATACCCTCGATGACCTACGGGACAGTCTGAATGAAGTCCTTGCGCAGAGGGGCTTTGACCCAAGAAGCATCGAAGAAGTGAAACGTTTTGTCGGAAATGGAGTCAGAAATCTGGTCCGCCGATCTGTACCTGAATCCTGCAGTGAGGAGGAGGTCAATCTGATAATGGAAGAGTTCAAAGAGAACTATAAACATAATATGCAGAATAAGACCCGTCCTTACAATGGTATTATGGAATTATTATTGGATTTAAACCGTTTCAATTATAAAATCGCAATTGTTTCAAATAAATATGATTCTGCTGTGAAGGAGTTATCAAAAACCTATTTTGGTAATCTGATACCGGTAGCAATCGGCGAGACAATCGATATCAAACGTAAACCTGCGCCGGACAGTATCTTCACTGCGATTAAAGAGCTAGGCTCCGATCTAGACACCACTGTTCTGGTCGGTGATTCAGAAACCGATGTCCAAACCGCTAAGAATGCTGGAATTCCATGCATCGGTGTTACCTGGGGCTTTCGTAACCGTGAGGTTCTAAGGAGAGAAGGCGCTGATTATCTGATTGATACACCGCGTGAATTACTAACGCTTATCTAGACAATATCTCTTTTCGTTCTCATAAGCCCCTCCGTGTAATAGCGGAAGGGCTACCTTATTTTTATAGTATATTCATTATAAATTTAAGATAACGTTCGACTAAATTAATCTCTGAGCACTGATACAGCATTCTTGCACCTACCACATCCTCAATTTCATTGAAGATAAGTTCTCCCTCATCACCGATGATAAAATCAATTCCCACCAGACCGAATTCGAATTGCTTCATAATAATATTAACAATTGCTACCTCGTCCTCGGAGAGCTGATAAAGCCGAACCTCCCCACCTAAGGAAAAGTTTGATTTAAAGCCTTCTCTAGCCGTTCGAAGCACCGCCGCAACAATCTCTTTTCCAATCACATAGACTCTAAGATCCTGATGTTTCCTTCCGATCAATGGCTGTACAACCACGTCAGAGCATTCCAAGCCGTTCATAATATCATTCTTATTCTTAATGCTTATCGAATTCTCCATATCGTCGTCTGACTCCGAATCCGGTTCATACTCCAATACTTCTGATGGTTCAACCAGAAAAACCTGTCTACCTCCATGCCCCTCGACTGCTTTTATCACAGTACTCTCATCAACCTTCGACAGAACCTCCTTAACCTGACAGTTACGATAGAAACTTGAGTCCACCATCTTAATCCCCGTCTGTGCAAGATACTGATAGGTTCTGGCTTTGTCATTGCAGATTTCTGATACGTAGGAATTATTGAATACTCTGATGCCCATACATTCGAATTGTTTACTCAGTAGTGGATAGATTGCCCTATTGATTACAAAATCCGGCTTTTCGATCTCCTTATGTTTATACCTCATAAACCAGATGCTATTCTTCACTCCGAACTCCAGATCTTCAACCAGAATTAGCTTGACCTCTATGTCAAGCTTTGCTCCTTCTTCAATATAAAAATGAATATATTTCTTATTATAAATTGCTGCATCACGAAAATAAATGATCCACGCAACCATGTGAACACCTCTTCCCGGTTATTTGTTATTTTACCAGTAACAGCACTTCATTTCGATCTCAACTTACTGATTTTAGTAAACTGATGTTAAACCGTCTGGGATTATATACCGTGAATCATCCTTGAAGCTTATTACGGATATAACTGATAATTAACTCCGCTGTATTTACACCTGTGCAGTCAAAGATATTTTTAAAATGAGCATTGGAATTCACTTCGCATAGGATAGGCTTATCCTGTTCTCCGAATAAGATATCAACTCCTGCAAAATCAAGTCCGATTTTTTCACAGCAGCTAATTGCCAGCTCACATTGTTCTTTCGTCGGTTCATAAGTCTTCATCTTACCACCAATCGTCAGATTAGCCCGGAAATCACCTTGATCAGAGTATCGGTACATACTGGCAACAACCCGGTTTCCGATTACCTGCAGACGCAAATCTCTTCCATGACTTGACTTTATATACTCCTGGAATATCATCGGTTTAATTCCGACTTGATCAACCTTTGCTTTCAGTTCTTCCGTATTATTTACCAGATATACTTGTTGTCCAAAGGATCCGAAGCTTTCCTTAACGATCATGGGGAACCCTAATTGCTCCGCTACCTGTTCAAGGAATTTATAATTCGTATACCCAATGTTATCGAAGGTCTTGGGGGCCACTATGGTTCTTGGCATAGGAATTCCAGTATTCATCAATATTAGATGCATCAATGCTTTGTCATCACAGATTTCAATTGCTTTTGAACCGTTAAATACAGGATATCCTAATTGCTCCAGATAATAAGCCAGTTTTATATCCTTATCCCAGAATAGTATAAAGTCTACCTTTTTGTTCCCCTCATTCTCCTCGATATCAATCAAGTATTCAGCGTTTGTCTTTATTAGCAGGGATATGCCCTGCTTCTTTGCTGCCTCCAGTAACCACTCATGAATCTCATTGAATTTACCCGAATGTAGGAATTCATTTATTATCAGTAAACCCGTCATAGTAATAACCAAACCCTTCTCAATCCCTAATATGATATTTTTAACATATCTGGTTTAAGTATGTAAAAAACATTTCAATATGTAAAAACTACTCAGAATATATAGCAGACACCCGACATATATTACCGAATAGTTTTTGTTAACATAATATTTAAATAATTAATACTCTTCTACGTATTGTTCAAACTGTTCGGGTGACATTAATACCTTCCTAGGCTTCGTACCTTCTTCCGGTCCTACTACCCCTGCCTCCGCAAGTTGGTCCATAATTCTGGCAGCTCGGTTAAAGCCAATCTTATATACTCTCTGGAGCATACCGATGGATGCCTTATCCTTCTCAATAATGAATTTACCTGCCTCTGTGAAGTACTCATCTCTATCATCTCCACTACCTGCCGCAGAACCCTCGCCTGCCCTGGCATTGTTAATCTTCTCATGAATATCGTCACTATAGGTAGCTTCTGTATTATTTTTCTTTATGAAGTCTACAACAGCACTTACTTCCTTTTCACTGATAAATGCACCCTGGATTCGAACTGGTTTCGGGTAACCGGTAGGGAAGAACAACATATCACCCTTACCGAGCAGTTTCTCCGCACCAGAACCATCAAGGATCGTTCTGGAATCAATCTGTGAGGATACTGCAAAAGCAATTCTAGATGGAATATTCGCTTTAATAAGACCTGTGATAACGTTAACCGAAGGTCTCTGTGTTGCTATGACCAGATGGATACCTGCTGCTCTAGCCAGCTGAGCCAAACGACAGATGGCATCTTCCACTTCTCCCGGAGCAACCATCATTAAGTCTGCTAACTCGTCTATGATGATAACAATCTGCGGCAACTTCTGATAATTCTCATCATTAAGGTATGCCACCTCAGACACCTTCTCATTATAGCTTTTGATATCCTTCGCTCCTACATCTGCGAATTTCTTATAACGTTCTGTCATCTCCATTACCGCCCAATTAAGAGCCGCGGATGCCTTCTTCGGATCAGTAACAACCGGAATTAAAAGATGAGGAATTCCATTGTATACATTCAATTCAACCACCTTAGGATCGACCATAATCATACGAACGTCTGAAGGTTTTGATTTATAAAGAATACTCATAATCAAGGTATTGATACATACGGATTTACCGGAACCTGTTGCACCGGCTATTAATAGATGTGGCATCTTAGCAATATCCGTAATAACTGCTTGTCCACCGATATCCTTACCTACTGCAAATGCTACGTCAGAGGGATGATCAGAGAATTCCTTACTTTCAATCATCTCACGGAAGGTTACCATCGAATTTTCCTTATTCGGAACCTCAATACCTACGGCTGCCTTACCTGGGATAGGTGCCTCGATCCGGATCTCGGAGGCTGCCAGGTTAAGCTTAATATCGTCAGCTAACCTAGTAATGCTTGCAACCTTAACTCCTTGCTCCGGCTGAAGCTCATATCTGGTTACGGCAGGGCCAACACTTGCATTCGTAATTGTTACATGGACACCGAAGCTCTCTAAGGTACTTTGAAGCTTCATTGCTGTTTCCTTAAGATCCTTTTCTGTCATACCACCCTTGTTACCCTTGACTTTAGGTGCATTCAACAGATTCACCGGTGGTAATTTATATTCCTTTTCCTGAGCCACTTGAGTAATTTCCAAATTCTCAACATCTGTATTATCTACTTGTTGTTTACGTGGTTTATTTTCTACCTTTGCCTCATTTTGGCCTACCTCTGTAACATGAGGAATCTCTGTATAATCATCATCTTTTATCCTGGCTTCATGAACTGCCTGTCCGAATTTATTGCGTAATTCTTCTTCATAGGATTTAGGAACTGCACCGATTTTCTCTGGAGAGAAATTAGCTGATGTTTTAGAATCTGTTACCTCATCCTCGAAAAGGTTATGGAAGTTCAGTACTGGAAGCTCCTTCTCATCCATGAGCTGTTCTTTTTTTGCTTTACGATCCTTTAGATTAATCACAGAATCCTTGTTATCGGCTGACTTTGAAAGAGCTGTCTGAGACGATTTCTGTGATCCCTGGATATTTTTACCGTCTGAATCCAATAGAAATGTTTTCATTGGCCGCTTCCCGGTATCATTTCCATTTGCAGCTTCAATAATCTCCTGTTGCTGTTCTTTTCGAAGCTTTTGATATTCTCTACGCTCTACCAGCGAGCTTTTACTTTTATTCGCAAGATATGTAATAATAGCTTTTCCTGTAATAACTATGATGCATATTAACATGATAGCTAGTAGAATTATGTAAGTTGCAAGCTTATCAAATAAGTTACAGAATATCATAACAAGGATTCCACCAAGGATGCCACCACCGTTATTATTCTCGGACGATAATGTGTAGTACTCAAATATTTTAGTTGAAGAAATGAAGGAATTCGTCACCAATTCTATGAAGGCTGCCAATGCCACAAAGAATACAATCGCACTGATGATCTTCCTTCCGGCTCTTCGGTTGCCCATATTTGAGATATGGAATGCAGTAAGAAAGAAGATAATAAATGGCAGGATGTATGCTTCCAATCCAATTAAACCGAAGATAAAACCGCTGACTGCCTCACCGACTGCTCCACTTAGGTCAAAATTACTTAAAAAAAGCAGAATAGAGATAACAAGTGCCACAACTAGGATAATTTCGTCCTGCACAGCACCGTTTTCCTTCATCTTCATCTGATTTTCTTTCTCGTTATTTTTCTTATGCATATTAGTTGATTTTCTTGTGTTCTGTTTTGGAGCCATCTGCTATCCTTTCCTCCTACCACAACATTTATTGATACCAATGATAGAACTCATCACCCGGCAAATATATCATTAAAACATAAAATACCATACTAACGCAACTGCTCCAATTGTAAAACAGTAGTACGCAAAATATTTAAATTTCTTACCCCTTACTACAATAAGCATTGTCTTTATAGCAAAATATCCAACCGCTGCAGCAACAATTGTTCCTATCAGATAATTCACTAAATCGGATTGTGAAACCATATCCATGGAAAAATCCGATAATTCTAATACAACAGCACCTAATATTGCCGGTATCGACATAATAAAGGAATACTTCACAGCAAAGTTTCTATCAAAGCCTGAGATAAGGGACGCTGTAATCGTACATCCGGATCTTGATAACCCGGGTAATACCGCTAGTCCTTGAGTAATACCAATCAACCCTGCTTCTTTATAGGTAACATCTACCGCTGTCTTCTTACCTGTTTTTACACGGTCGGCAATCAGGAGAAGAAGTCCTGTTAGGAGTAGACATAAACCCGGTACCAATAAGGTCTGTCCTGTAATCTCAACTGCACTCTTCAATAACACACCAATGATACCTGTCGGTATGGTAGATACGATAATTAACAGTACGAATTTGCGATAAGGTGTTCCTATCATAGTTTTATAAGTGGTTTTATTTTTTGAACCGGCATTCATAAACAAACGTCCAATATTGATAAAGAAATCGCCTATTAAACAGAAACTCTCTTTTATAAGTTCCCAAATATCCTTCCAGAAGGCGATAAACACGGCTACTAACGTACCAAAGTGTAATAACACATCAAATAATAAACCTGTATCTGTCTCAATATGTAAAACCTGCTTCATGATTGCTAAGTGTCCATCACTGCTAATAGGTAAAAACTCTGCTATCCCCTGTACGATACCCATGATGATTGCTTGTAATAAACCCATTCTTAGAGCCTCCTGTTAAATCCCTTATTTAACATTTTCTTATAAAAAACATTCCCAAAATTTATTATACCTTTTATAAAAATGATATGCAAGTCAAACTTCGTATACTATCACTAGAGTTAATGTATCAGAATTCTACAAAATATAGCCTGTGGCTTAGTTTATCACTTTACCACAGGCTGTAGTTTTTTTATTTATCGTTAGCTTGATAATTCTTACCCGGCACATATTGGTCGTTGAGATAATCCTTCATGTCTGTCGAGTTAATTCTCTCAATAATATAGTTATCTCCTTCTCTGCGAGTTACAATTCTACCATTCGGAAGGACCATTTCTTTATATTCAGACTCTGCTGTACCCTCCTGCTTTCCATCCTGTTTTCCTGCCTGCATTCCTTCCACTTTCCCTTTTCTCCTTGGATCAAACATGCCGGGTGGTGCATAGATGCTCTCCAGTGGTTTTACCGTATATAACATGATCATCAGCTCCTATCTTTATTTGCATCAATCATCTCATTGATTTTTGCTAAGGCTTCTTTAATACCTCCAACTTCATTGATGATACCTTTTTTTACTGTCTCATCACCTACCAGGATGGAACCAACATCCTTTGCCAATTGGCTGGTATCCAACATAAGGTCACGGAAGCTGTTATAATCAATATTAGAATGTGATACGACAAAATTAATAATCCGGTCCTGGATTTTTTCAAAATATTCAAAGGTTTGGGTAACACCAATTACCGTACCATTCATTCTGACCGGATGAATTATCATGGTTGCTGTCGGTACAATATAGCTGTAGTTAGCTGAAACAGCTAAAGGAACACCTATGGAGTGTGATCCGCCCAATACAAGCGTTACGGTTGGTTTACTAAGGGAAGCTATCATTTCTGCTATCGCTAGACCGGCCTCTACATCTCCTCCTACTGTATTAATTAAGATAAGAAGGCCGTCAATTTCAGTGCTGTCTTCTATGGCAGCTAGCTGCGGGAGCACATGCTCATATTTTGTTGTCTTATTATGCTGGGGAAGGCATTCATGCCCTTCGATTTCACCGATGATGGATAGCAAATGTATTTTATGTTCCTTGTTGTTCTTTTCCAATACGGTCTGACCATATTCCGATATTTTCTGGTCCTTTAGATCTTCGTTTTCCTTTATAACTTTTTCATTCTCCTGGTTAACCCGAGGTTTTGCTCCACTATCTCCACGATTGTCGTCATCACTAACCCAATTCCCTTGAGCATCCTGCTGATTATTGTTTTCCTGCAGATTGCTTCCCTGCAGATTATTACCTCGCATATTTTTTTCTTGCAGATTGCTTCCCTGCTTATTGCTTCCCTGTAGATTGCTTTCCTGTATATTATTTTCTTGCTTATTATTCTCTTGCTTATTATTCACTTGATTATTATCTCTTAACCTATTGTTACTTATCGCATTACTTTCACCTGAATTATATCTTTGCATATTGTTTCTCTGAACCTTACTTACATGAATACTACTGCCGTAAGAGCCATTATCATTTGTAATATTTTCCTGCATCTTATTTTTTTGTATATTCATTTGCTGCTGCATGTAACTTCCTCTTTTCTTCTTGTTGGTTAATCTGCTTTTATTATTTGAATCTGGACGCCTTGGTATACCTGATATTATTTTCAAGAAGAATAAATCAAAAAGAATTACTTATTCCGTAATTCTTTGTTGCAACTTAATAAACATAATATAAGGAGGAATTACTGAAGTAATTCCTCCTTATATTATGTGATTTCCACACATTATATTCATTTTTAGCTACCTTTAAATGGTTTCACTTAGAATGGTTTCGTCATAATTTCCAATAATTATTCATATTTTCTCTATCAAGTTTCATAACGAAATTACGTTTTAATAACAAGAAATATTCCAATTCCTTTAAGATTTGGAATAAAGTTGCTCTGTATTCGAATTCCTCCCTTGTCTGGGGAAGCATATCCTTACGATAATGTTCCTTCAGTTTCTCAAGTTGAATTAGAAGTCCTTCCACATTATTCAGTTCATGGAAAGAGGTTGCGACAGAATCAATAAAATCAGCAATCGGAAAAGTTTGACGTATGATAACCGGAATACTGACGATATTTACAGTTATATCTTTTAACACATCAAGTTGGAGCTTTCTCATTTCCAGATAGGAAACAAGATATCTGGTATCACTAAGAAGTGTATTACCCGCTTCTTCATAAGCAGCTTTTAAAAGCGTCTCCACCATGGCTTCAAGACTATTAAAGTCTATAAACTCCCTAACATAAGTTTCTTTATCAGCAGTGTCCTTCTGTTTATCTTTCTCATATACTGGCGAATATTCTGCTTTCATTAGTCTTCGTTCACTGATATCTACTTCCTGAAGCAGGCAGGATTCCTTTTCTTTTAATAACAGTGACATCTTCCGAAGAGTTTTCTTAATTTCCTCTTCAAGGTGGAGCTGATCCTTTCTGATTTTCTTCATAATGCTTGGCATGATCAGATTAAGGATAATCCCAATACCCATACCAATCGTCAGTAACCCCAATTCATTGAGAAGCAATGGAATATCCATTCGTTTTTCAATCAGAAAATGCGTCATCAGCACTGCATTCATTGCTATTCCATCCTTTAATCCCGACAGAAAACATATTGCTACAAAGCTAAATACAAAGGCTCCAAAAGCGATTGGTGAATAGCCGAATATTTGAAAAATTACATATGTAATCAAAGACCCTAGCAAAAAGGCTATCAATCTTCTTATTGCAATGGTAATCGTCTCTTTTTTGGTGCTTTGTATTGTTAGCAACGTAATTATTCCTGCTGAAGGACTATATAGGAAACCTAAACTATCTGCAAGAAGGATCGCAATTGCAGATCCGAAGCCTGTTTTAAAAAGAAATAAGGGATTCACTTTTGATATCTTTTTTATCCGGTCCATACTCATACTCTTCCTCCTATCCGACAGTAAGTCTAAAACCTTTAGCTATAGTATGACAAAAATCAGTTTTCTTTTCAATTTAAATTAATATTTGTTTTTTTTCGTCATTAAATTATATGCTATTAATATTGATCAATAATCATTCTCGGAGTTTCTATTCAAACACATCTGTAATATGACGTTGTGTTGTCATATTATATTTGTTACAATGAAGTTATTATAACCGATAATTGCAGATTTAGTGCCTATGGCCCAAAGCTTGCAAATTCAGATGAAAGGCATGGATAAAATTATGCAGATCAACCGATTATTTGAGATAGTTTATATCCTTATGAACAAGAAAACAGTCACTGCCAAAGAGCTTGGAGAACGCTTTGAAGTGTCGCAACGGACCATTTATAGAGACATTGATACCTTATGTGAGGCAGGAATCCCGATCTATACTAACAAAGGTAAAGGTGGCGGAATCTGTCTGATGGAAAACTTTATCCTGAATAAATCCGTACTATCCGACCAGGAGCAGAAGGATATCCTGTCCGCTCTGCAGGGTTTGAAGGCTACCAGTTATCCTGATACCGAGCAGGTTCTCTCAAAGCTTAATTCTTTGTTCGGTGCTAAGAACTCAGACTGGATCGAAGTTGATTTCTCTTACTGGAATAGTAATGATGAAGATAAAGCCAAATTTCATCAGTTAAAGGATGCGATACTTCATTGCAGAATAATACAATTTGATTATTATAGTTCTTATGGTGAGGAAACTCACCGCTATTTGGAGCCTGCCAAGTTAGTATTCAAAGGTCAGGCTTGGTATCTGTGTGGCTTATGCAAGGAAAAGAAGGCTTTCAGATATTTCAAAATTACTAGAATTAAAAACCTACAGACAGACACGGAAGTTTTTCAACCAACCTCTATATCAATTACGAAGGAGGAACCTCAGGAGCAGATTTCCCAGAATATGCTTGAAGTAACCTTCAAGGTTGATCCTGAGATGGCTTATCGTGTTTATGATGAATTTCCAACTGATAATATCACGAAACATGATGATGGAAGTTTTCTGGTTCGTGCTAAATTATTCGCCGGAGGATGGTTATCCGGCTATTTGATGTCCTATGAGGACCATATAGAGATCCTGGAACCGGCTACTCTTCGTGAAGAAGTGATTAGGAAATATAAAAATTCTTTACAAAAATATAATATGACGTACTAGTGTCATATTAAACATGCTACCATAGAAATAACAACTGATATTACTATCTTAATAGTTTAAAGTTGCAAGTGTGTTATGAAAGCTACGGTATATTCTGTAGCTGAGCAAGTGTGTTATGAAAGCTACGGCATATTCTGTAGCTGAAAATTCTCTTAAATCAAGGAAGGAGTGATAACAATATGGATAAAATTGATTACAAACAATTAAACAAAGAATTGTATGCACCGAAAACGGAACCCTCCGTTACTCAAGTACCTGCTATGAATTTCATTATGGTAGATGGTCATGGCAACCCTAATGAAGAGGGAGGCGAGTACCAGAAGGCAGTAGAACTGATCTATTCCTTATCCTATATGATCAAAATGAGTAACAAGAAGAATAGCTCCGACCCCACCCATTTTGATTATGTAGTTCCTCCTTTGGAAGGTCTGTGGTGGCTGGAAGATAAGAATGATATGGATTTTACCCGGAAGGATAACTACTGTTGGACTTCCATGATCAGACTTCCGGATTTTATTACGAAGGAATTCTTCCTGCAGGCTGTAGCTGCTGTACAGAACAAAAATCCCGAGTTGGATGTGACCAAAGCCAGATTTCAGACCTACGAAGAAGGTCTCTGCGTCCAGTGCATGCATATCGGTCCCTATGCAATTGAAGATATTACTTTGACAAAGATGGAAGACTATATTCACACTCACGGATTGATTTATAATATTAGCAATACCTCCCCGGAGGGTATTACTTTAAGGCATCATGAAATCTATCTGTCCGATCCAAGAAAGTCCAATCCAGATACGATGAAAACCATAATACGACATCCTATCAGGATGAAGTAAACAAGTGGATAATTACGAAACTCAAATACTATGGTAATTTTACAAGCAGTTGATACAGTTCCTGAGCGAAATTTGCGCGGAATCAGCATGGAGCGAAGGAATTTGTATCCATTGCTTGTAAAATTAATATATGTCTATCGTTTCGTAATTATCGAAGAAATAACAAGTACGGAAAGGGTTAGACTGATGCAAACGATACCGGCGAAAACCATCATTACTAAGAAGCAGGATACTTCCTGGTTCGGAACAGATTTTAATATGAATATCTATAAAGGATGCTGTCATGGCTGTATCTATTGTGAAAAATGGATAAAATATTGGTGGATATAATTCACAGCCCATATAATACGGCATTTTGAGAGATATAATATGTGGATATAATTAAAAATGGATAAAATATCGTGTATAACATCAAATTTGACCCATCAAAAAACACCGTCAACAAGTTTGTTGGCAGTGTTTTTTTGATTGTTATTTTAATTGGTTATATTTTTCTTTATCAACTAAAATATTTAGCCTGTTTAACATTGTATAAAAGTTCTGATTCATTTCAAAGAAACAATTTTTTATAGATTTCTTGGATGTTATAATTCATTAATTCCTGGAGATTGTTCATCTGAGTATCAAAGATATCATGACCGACCAATCCATCTACTAACTCCTTAAACTTAGGATACGTATTAACAACTTCATCCATTTTTTCATAGTGCTCCATTATTAATATATAAGGGTCGAAAAGCTCAGGGTTGTCCTGCATTTCCAGAAGATTAATTCTTCTACTTTTGAAATGAACCAATTTATCTCTTAAATCAAATGTGATATCTACAAGGTCGTAAATATCCTTATCCTTCAAAAAATCGCTATTAAGCTTTTCTGAGAATATTTTTTTAATTTTTTTCATGGTTCCCATTTCTTCAAATCTGCCAAAAAACTCATTTTCATCATATAAATTAACCGCTATCAAATTAACATATGCTTCAATCGCAAATGCTTGGAAAACAATGCTAATCATCATTGCCTGTCTTTGAATTTGTATTAAGAAATCGATTATTTTCATCTTGCGAATGGGACAACAAGTCATAAGATGCTTTATCACCACTCATATTATTTATTTCTTTTAATGCATCATGAAACATCTCATGATAATTCTTCGATATGCCGTAATAAACTTCAGTATTTGTTGGTGTAAAGAACATAACTATTCTCCCTTATTTTTAATTCTTAATAGTTTACATTAATAGTTCATGCATAATAGACAAGATAAGGACATTATGAAGAGCAATTAAAATTATTTTTTACACCTATAAACTGCTAATACAGGTCTACGTGTTATATTATCCAATCAGTAGGTGTTATTAGTGATTATAGTGATTTCAATAATTCCAGCTCTTAATTGAATGAAATATGCTATTTTATCATGGAGAATCACTTATCTAAATTTAGATTATATATTTTTTCTCCGTAAATTCCAAAATAATAGTAGTATTTTACAATACATGTTGTATAATATTGGTAGAAGTTTCGTGTTTATTAGTGCGTATTCCGGCGCCATCTGGACACTCAAACCGGACTTATCTGGACACCCATTCCGGTTTTTGCTGGACACCGGTTCCGGAATTAACTGAACAGTCATTCCGGTATTTACTGGACACCCATACCGGGAATATCTGAGCATACATTCCGGATTTAAGTGGACACTGATTCCGGAAACATCTGGACACTCTCCGATAGATTTTACAGACATTATCTGAATCTGATCCTACAATGATAAGGTAAGCATTACACATCATTGAGAGGAGACAAATCTATGGCAAGGAGAATGTCTATGAAAAACATCAAAGAAATCCTGCGGCTTGCATCAGACGGAAGTTTATCCGTCAGGCAGATAGCAAAAAGCTGCAATTGTTCACCAACGACAGTCAGTGCCGTCATTGAACGTGCTAAAACTGCCGACCTTACTCTTGACTGGCCGATGATCAACCAGATGTCGGAAGATGTACTTGAGAACAAGCTTTATCCGGACGAGAATTACCGGACGGAACGCCCTCTGCCGGATATGAATTTCATCCATACGGAGCTAAAGAGAAAAGGTGTTACCCTTCAACTGCTCTGGCAGGAATACCTGGAGCAGTATCCCGACGGCTTGGGTTACAGCCAGTTTTGCGATTATTACCTAAAATGGCGTGGGAAACGGAACCTTTCCATGCATCAGATCCATAAGGCCGGTGAAAAGACCTATATCGACTGGGTAGGCCCAACGATGAAGGTTATCGACCGGAAAACCGGTGAGATTGCGACAGCATACTTCTTCGTTGGAGTGCTAGGTGCATCTGAACTGTTTTATACAGAGGTTTTCCCATCCATGGATATGGGATCCTGGATTACTGCACACATCCATATGTTTGAATACTTCGGCGGGACTACCGATATTTTGGTGCCTGATAACCTAAAAACCGGAGTGACAAAGTCCTGTTATTATGAGCCGGATATCCACCCTACCTACCTCGAAATGGCAAGGCATTATCAGATGGCTATTATTCCTGCAAGAGTTCGGAAACCGAAGGATAAGAGTCTTGCGGAGTACTCCGTGCAGCTTGTAGAACGGTGGATCATTGCTAAGCACCGTGACGATACCTATTTCAGTTTCTATGAACTTAACCGTATGGTGCGCAGGGAGCTGGATTTGTCCAACCTGAAACCATTTCAGAAGATGGACGGAAGCCGTCGCAGCGTTTTTGAAAAGACCGAGCGTCATCTGCTGAAACCCCTGCCGATAAAACCTTATGAAATCGCCGAGTTTAAAACTGCTACTGTTGCTCCCGATTACCATGTAGAGTTTGGCGGAAACTTCTATAGTGTCCCGTACCGTTTTGTCAGGGACAAGGTAGAAATACGTGCAACCGTAAATATCATCGAAGTATTAAAAGGCGGTACCCGTATTGCGTCCCATCCAAGAATACACCCAGATGACCGGAACGGCTTCAACACCATTCCCGACCATATGCCGGAGAGCCACCGCTTCCAGGCAGAGTGGACACCGGAACGGCTGATAAAGTGGGCTGCCAAGGTCGGACCGAATACTTCAGACTACATAACAAAGGTCATGGAAAACCGCCCACATCAGGAGCAGGGATTCCGCTCCTGCCTTGGAATACTGAAACTGGGTGATACATATGGTGGCAAAACCCTTGAAAAAGCTTGCGCACAGGGACTTGCAATAAAGAAATACTCATACAAATCCCTTAAAATAATACTGGACAACCTGCCCGACGAAAGAGAGACTGAGACTGAGCAGCCAATCCCTTCACACTCCAACATAAGAGGGAAGGAGTATTTCAAACAGGTCGTGAACGGAGGTGTCCTAAGTGCTGACTAATCCTACAATGGACCACCTGAAGGACTTAAGGCTGAGTGGAATGCTAGAGGCTTATACCAGACAGCTTGAACTTCCTGAAAACGCTGCACTCACCTTCGAGGAACGCTTCTCACTAATCGTTGACTATGAATGGAACAGAAGAAGAACCAACCACTTGAACAAGCATATCAGGCGTGCCGGTTTCCGTGAGGAGGCACTGCTGGAGGATATTATTAAAACCGAAAAACGCAGTTACAATAAATCACTGTACCAGACATTATGTACGACAGACTGGATTGATCAGGGCCTAAATCTCGTAATAACCGGCCCGACCGGTGTAGGTAAAAGCTACTTTGCACAGGCTTTTGGATATATGGCATGTCGGCGGAGCCAGACGGTAAGCTATTACCGTACCTCTGAACTAATGGATATCCTGTCAGCGGCAAAGACAGAAGGAACCTTCCAGAAAGTATTGAGGCAACTCCAGAAATGTGATCTGCTTATTCTAGACGACTGGGGGCTGAATAAGTTCAACGTCAGCGAGACCATTGCCCTGATCGACATGATTGACGAACGTAACCTTAAAAAATCTATGATAGTCGTCAGCCAAATCCCATCTGAAACCTGGGGCGACGTATTGAGTGATGATACACGGGCAGATGCTATCATGGACAGGGTACTCAAGAACTCGTACCACTTTGAACTAGACGGGCCGTCCTTTCGGGGTATTGAAGCCAAGAAACGTATGGAGTCAGCCAAAGTAATAGACGAATCGTCCATGAAATAAATCTTGCATTTGTAAAAAACTATGTTACTATAATGGCAGATAAAAGCTGTAAAATCTATAAAGAATTCGGTGTCCACTTAAGTCCGGATTGGCTGTCCACATGAAACCGGAACAGCCGTCCAGACGGCATCGGAACCGATGTCCAGATAAAATCGGATTAGGTGTCCATTTTCACATAAATACAAAGGGTACAAAAAACTTCGTTACGGTACATAACCACGATATATAAAACCAGAAAGGCTTGACCAGGTCCCCATGATCGGAAGGATTTATCGGAAAAATATCCGGAAGCAGCGAGTTTTGGCGCAAGTAAAAAGGACCAAGATTTTAGCCTTATCACTTAATCCTTGATCCTCATATGTTCTTCTTTTCTACCTTATTCCTTAAAACTTTATTCTCTTAATGATATCTCTTTATTCTCTTCTTGATAGATCTTCTGTGAGCCTTTTTCAGTCTGAAAGAAGTTTATTGTGGGGGGACACTTTTATACACTGCTTTACAGCTCTATTCTGCCTTCAAAGGCTCTAAGTAAGGTAACTTCATCAATGTATTCCAAGTCACCGCCCACAGGAATCCCGCTTGCGATACGGCTTACTTTAATTCCCGCCGGTTTGATCAGCTTGCTGAGGTACATGGCAGTGGCTTCACCTTCCAGACTGGAGTTGGTTGCGATGATCACCTCATCCACATCTCCCTGAAGGCGCAGCATCAGCTCCTTCAGTTTGATATCAGCCGGACCGATACCAAGCATAGGAGAGATTGCTCCATGAAGTACATGATAAACTCCTTCGTACTTTCCTGTCTTTTCGTAGGCAGCTAAGTCTCTCGGGTTCTCAACGACCATGATCTGTCGTTTGTTTCTACCTTGAGAAGAGCAGATGGGGCATAAGTCTTTATCTGTAAGTGTAAGGCAGTCCTTACAATAACGGATGTTCTTCTTAGCTTCCACAATAGAATCTGCTAGGCCACTTACCTGTTCCTGCGGCATATTAATGATATGAAATGCCAGCCTCTGCGCTGTCTTTGACCCAATTCCCGGTAATCTCGACAGTTCCTCTATTAACTTACTGATTTGTCTACTGTAATAATCCATTAGAAAGGAAAGCCTCCAAGACCGCCACCAAGTCCACCTGTTAATTGTCCCATAACTGCTGAAGACTCCTCTTCCATCTTGCGGAGAGCTTCATTTGCAGCCGCAACAATTAAATCCTCCAACATCTCAATATCATCGGGATCTACTACTTCTTTCGAGAGTTTGACGGAAGTGATCTCTTTCTTACCGGATACCTTTACGGTAACAGCACCGCCACCGGCGCTTGCCTCGTATTCCTTCACCTCAAGTTCTTTCGTTTTGTCCTCCATCTGCTTCTGCATTCTCTGAGCCTGCTTCATCAGATTGTTCATATTTCCGGGCATACCGCCACCTGAAAATCCACCTTTTTTTGCCATTCTATTAATCTCCTTTCAGATCATCTCTTATTCATATTATAATCCAACTGCGGATGCAATAACATCATTTTCTTCCTTACAATTGGAATTACACTGCTTTATTCATATTGGATCGGCATTTTAACCAGTTTGGACAAGTCCGGAACATCTTCCATCCGTTCCCTAGTCCTATCCAGATATCTGGCACTTACCTTAACCTTCTTCTGTATCAGGGAAGCGATTGTTTCCTCAATCGTCTGCATATGATGCTCGCGCTCAATCAGTTCTTTATCGATGTTGTTCGTTACTACCAGAAGGAGCCCTTGATTTCCATCAATACTGAGTGTTGCATTATTCAACACAGTCTGTAGTGCCGGGGCTTTTCTGCCGATCTGGGATACGATACTCTTCCAGCTCTGAGCCGTTGCCTTCAGATCATCGGGCAAGGCCTCGGGCAGTATCACCGGCTTATTCACAGGCTGCGTGGAAGACTTCCCGTCTCCGGAACCATGGGAATGAGGATTTCCTGAGCTTACCACAACACCCTTCTCCAGCTTCTCCTCGAGTATCTTAATACGGTCGATAATTGAATCCATACTCTGTTCCATCTCCGGCTTACATAGCTTGATCAGAGCAATCTCGATAAGAACCCTCTTTCTTGATGCATAGCGCACTTGATTCGATAACTCGGAAAATACCCTGATATATCTTATCAGCGTCAGCTCATCAATCAGTGCCGCCTCCTGCTGAAGAATCGCTAGATTCTCTGTAGAGATCTCAATAACCATATCGGAGATATCCTCCGTCGTCTTGATTAATAGAAGGTTACGCAGGTACCAGATGAAGTCAATGGTAAATTGCCCAAGTTCACGTCCAGAGCTCTCGATTTCCTCTAACAGCTTAATACAGGAACCCACATTCTGCTCTCTGATAAAGCTTAAAAGCTTAGCAAAGACCTGGGTATCCACTGCACCTAAGACATCCAGGACATTATCATACGTAAGCTTTTTACCCAGATAGAAGGAGATGCACTGGTCCATCAAGCTTAAGGCATCACGCATGGAGCCGTCAGCTACACGGGCTACATAGCGAAGAGCTTTCTCCTCCGCTTCGATGTTTTCCGTCTTCATCAGCTCGCTAATACGTTCTGCGATGACATCAATGGTTATTCTCTTAAAATCATAGCGCTGGCACCGGGATAGGATTGTAACAGGAATCTTGTGTACCTCCGTGGTTGCCAGAATAAATATAACATAGGACGGTGGTTCTTCAATGGTTTTCAGCAGAGCATTGAAAGCACCTGCGGAAAGCATATGAACCTCGTCGATGATATATACTTTGTATTTCCCTTCCGTCGGTGAGTAACGAACCTCCTCCACAATTTCACGAACATTATCTACACCATTGTTGGAAGCGGCGTCGATTTCGATGACATTCATAGAGGTTCCGGATGCAATTCCTTTGCACATGCGGCATTCGTTGCAGGGGTTGCCGTCTACTGTATTCTCACAGTTTACTACCTTCGCCATTAGTTTTGCTACCGTAGTTTTACCGGTACCTCTGGTTCCAGTAAATAGATAAGCATGTCCGATTCTTCCGGCCTTTATTTGATTTTTTAATGTCGTTACGATGTGCTCCTGCCCCTTCACATCAAAAAAATTGTCCGGGCGGAACTTTCTATAAAGTGCCGTGTATGACATAGGCTACTCCCTTTCTATCAATTCGATATCATATTTATTATTCAGTATTTCCTGAAAATATTGATTTGCATTCACAAATAGGTCCACCAGATCCGGATCGAAGATGTTACCCTTCCCTTCAATGATGATATTCATTGCTTTCTCATGGGTGAAGGCTTTCTTATATGCTCGGTTCGAAGTCAGTGCATCATATACGTCAGCGACGGTCAACATTCTTGCGCACAACGGGATCTCTTCTCCCCTGAGTCCATTAGGGTACCCGGTTCCATCCCAGCGTTCATGATGGCTATAGGCCATGTCTCTTGCAAGCGTAAGCCATCTGCTGCCTCCGGTCTCCTTAATAATACTCTCAAAGACTTGCTTCCCTAAGATGGTATGAGTCTTCATGTACTCAAATTCATTAAAATCCAGTGTTGACTCTTTGCGCAGTACCTCATCGTTAATCCCTAACTTACCGATATCATGGAGCATAACTGATCTGAGAATCTCTCTGGTGTCCTCCGGCGGAAGCTGGTCCTTAAAGATCGGACTTTTCAATACTTCCTGAAGTAATATGTTAAAATACCTTGTCGTGTTCTTCAGATGTCCACCGGTGGTCACATCTCTGCATTCCACAAGTTCTGCGAAACTGCAGGAGATTGCATCCTGGTATTTCTCTACAAAAGGCCTCTCCCTGCGAAGTTCCATCAATTCAAGGCTAGTATTAATTCTGTGTAATAGAAGCTCCGCACTCACCGGCAAAGCAATATAATCGGTCGCACCACATTCAAGAATCTTATGTTCTAACTCCTGGTCCTTCTCTTTCGCCAAAAAAATAACCGGTGTTTCAAGCATTTCCGGAATATTCACGAGCTTGTCATAGATTATAAAACCCTCCATATCAGAGGAAGAGACGGTAAGTAGAAATAAATCCGGCGGCTGGAACTGGGTGAATTCCTGTAAATCTGTGTCCTTGATAAAAGGCGATACCTTGTAGTACGCCTTCAGAATCTGCTCTATCTCTTGATATGTCCTGGAATCATGATTAATCATCATGATGTGTTTCATATTGCCACTCCTAATCTGTCCCTACAACATATGAATCTTCTTCCTGCGTTGCCGCACCTAGCGACATTATAACATTTAAAACCCCCAAAATCAATGTTTTGTATCGCCTATGCTTCAGTCCAATTTCTTCTGGAAATGCTGGTAATCCTTCTGGTTAATCCAATCGCCGCCCCAGGTGAAGCCCCTTTTGGTAAATGCTTTGTAGCAGGCATCACCTTTCTTGACATAATACTCACAGTCCAAGGATCGGTCCGCATATTCGGCTCCATTTTCAGGAGAGGTTACAGTCTTACCCTCCACTTCCCTAACATAGGGGTTATACAGTGGATTAATATCTATGGCGAGTCCGTAGCTGTGAATGGAAAGCCTGCCGGAACCATCATCAATGGTCCGGTAATTGAAGGCCGAAGTGTTGTTCGCTGCCATGGAGGCATTATCATCCGCCTTATATTCATCGATCAGTACCATCTGCTCAATCGGATATTTCTGATCGTATAATTCCTGGAAAATATCTATGATATCCTCAGCAATTGCTATATTAACTATCAATTCTCCAGTGTGTGTCTCTCCATCAAAGCCCTGGTACAAGACCTTAACATAACGAAGTTCCTCATATGGGACCTCGCAATCCTCAGCGTAGGATATGCCTGCAATTCTATCTTTCATCTCCTGTGAGATCTCTTCATAGTAAAACATCTGTGATCCCTCCTGTGACATGGCCTGTTCTATAATATCTACCGCCGGAATCGAGGGTGTCACTGTTACTTCCGGAGCCGTAGTAGGGCTAGCCCCGTCTGCAGCGATGATTAGACCGACTCTGCTGGGTAATATATCTTTATTCATTATCATTAAGACTGTGATAAAAGTTATTATGATTAGCACAAGTCCTATGACAATAATCTTATTCCTGCGCATCTCCACCAAACCTTTCTGAAGGAAATATTGTTAATCTTCTTCGATTACGTGGATTTCCAAATAATCAAAGTCGATCTCCTCCACGAAATTATCCTTCGTAAATCTAGTTTTATCATGCTTCTTAAAGTCTTCAACGGTCACATTAAGCCAGATCGGCTTCGACAAATCATAGGCATGGCAGATCTCTTCAACAGCTAGGAATACTTTCTGCGTTCTGCGTTGTTCTGTACTGTCATTGCATACCACCATATCCTTGATCATTCTATTTTCTTTAAATACTTTAGCCCATAAACGAAACATTCTGCATCCTCTTTCTATTGCCAATTTGTGCCTGTCAGTATATAATAATGTTTGGTAACCATCATTATTATATATGAAGATGAACGAAAAGCAAAGGGCATTTATCGCATTTATCATTTTGAAGAAGGAGGACCCATGGAAGGAAATAAGCGTAGAGACCTACTCATAAAAATACTAAAAGAATCCGCTGAGCCCGTGCCCGGGGGAGAGCTGTCCCGCCTTCTTGGTGTAAGCCGACAGGTTATCGTTCAGGACATCGCGTTGTTACGCGCAACGGACATTAACATATTTGCAACTACAAAGGGCTATCTGATCTACCATACCGAGGGGGCCCATGTAAAACGCCTCTTTAAGGTGAAGCATTCAACGGAGCAGATTGAAGATGAATTATGTACCATCGTAGATGCGGGCGGCAAAATCCTGGATGTGCAGGTAAAGCATGAAATCTATGGGGAAATCGGTACCGAATTGATTATACGAAACCGTCAGGACGTCTATGACTTTGTGAAGAAAGTGAAGGAAAATAAGATTGTTCCGCTCAAGGAGCTGACCGATGGCATCCATCAGCATACCGTGGAAGCCGACACCGAAGCAACTTTAGATCGAATAGAGAAAGCATTACTTGATAAAGGATACCTAATAAAAATCGAGTGAGAGTGAAAAGCATCCGCTTAACACCCTCACTCGTATTTTTTAATCATTTTCCCGCTTCCTTTAACGAAGAAACAACATGGGATTTACTGTTTCATCGTTTGCCGTCACCTGGAAATACAGGTTGCTGCCTTCTACGCTGTAGTACTTGGAAGGTTCAGCGACGGTCCCAATTACATCTCCTTCGTTCACGGCGTCTCCAACCTCTAAGGAAACGCTATCCTTATTCAGTTGTCCATAAACCAAATTATATCCGTCACCGATTGCCATGGTGATGGTATAACCTGTTTCTTCATTCTCTGCGATGCTGGTTATCATACCATCAGTTGCTGCCTTAACCTCAGATCCTACTTCCGCATCAATTACAATTGCAGGATTACATTTATACTGCATCAAGGTCGCAAAATAAATGGTGTGATCCATGCTGTAATTCATAATTACATTGCCGACAACTGGCCAGATAAGGCCATCGTCCACTTTGAAGGTAAGGTTGTCCAACATAGCGGTCGTATCTGCTTCCACTGTTGTACCTGTTGTCTCCACCGCAGTCGCCGTATCTTCCTCTGCCTTAGCGGTCTCGTCTGTCTGCTCAGATGCCTGTTCTGTCTGGTCATTATCTTCTACTCCAGCAGTGGTATCCTCGTCATACCCCTCTAATTCTACCTGGTCCTGGCCAACTGAAACCTCTTGGCCTTCGTCCTCATTTGCAGCGGTTTCGTCGGATGAATTGTCTCCACTATTAACAATCCCCTCCGTAACCGGGTTATTCTCAGCCAGTTCGGTATCATCCTCATCGGCTGCTATGTTATCCTCGGTGTCATTCAAGTCCACGTAGTTCTGCTCCTCTTGATTGTCATTGGACGCCAACTGGGAACCGATGATAGCCACGGCAGCAATTGCCATCACACCGATAAACAATAACACGTAATAACCTTTTCCTTTGAAAAACTCAGTAAATTTGTTCTTGTTCACTGTTATCACCTCGATAATATTCTTCTCAGATAATATTTTATTTATACCTTTTACGCTTACCAAATTGAAAGATTTTCAAAAATAGTAAATGCATATGTGATTTCCCTCTCACTCCCTAATTTACTTGGTTTAGGAAATTACGAGGGTTTTTTACATCCTTATTATTACCATCTAAAGAATTTTTAGTCGTGATTCCCAATACTTGTTGACATTTTTTTGGAAAGCATTAAAATATAACTATGCGGATATGGTTCACTGGCAGAATGCGAGCTTCCCAAGCTTGAGACGCGGGTTCGATTCCCGTTATCCGCTTACATAAAGATAGAGGTGCTACGCCGTATTCTGGTGTAGTACCTCTATCTTTATGTAACTGTATTAACCATAAGAAGTGAAGACTGCAAGAATAAAAGTGCGAGCCCACTGGCGAGCAGCTTTTATTCTTGTGACGTCTTTCCGGGATTTTCGGAAAGACGTTGTTCGATAAGGAACTGCCCTTAGGCAGTTCCTGCTTCCCGTTATCCGCTTAGCAAGAAAGAATAAGAGTATAAAAGAATAATAATGAGAACCTACTGTTGACCATCCCCACATTATTATTTCTTATTAAAGTGATTTTTGCATTTGCTGGTACAATTTTCATCTAATATAGCTGGTGTTAGTTAGAAATAACAAACTAGATAAGTGCACCTCCTAAACCTAACCACTTTTCCTCTAATTTATATAATAAAATTCCAGCATCAGTATTACAACGCAATGGGAAGTTTCCATCTACCCATGAGCCTATTGCATGTACATTTTTTGATTGAAGTAATTCTACATATTTTAATTTACAGTTTTCAGATTTTAGTGTATTTAAATTTTCTGATATTTGCTTTCGGGTAATCTCTCTATCAATAATAAATCTATCAATCTTTATAGTATCTAAATATATTTCTATATAGTTTAATAAAACATAAAAAGCAACAAACATTATGCATGCTATTGCAATACAATAAGTAATTTGTAATGGAATTTTAACATATTTCACAAACAGATAAATCATGAGCAAAAGAATACTAGTAATAAACAAAGGTAGCGTATATTCTTTCAAAAATACTTTTAATAATTTATTCATTTTAATTCTTGATAATTTTTTAAGTAAGTAGTAGATATCAAACATTGAAATTATCAAAAAAATACTTATACAATATAACAATAAAATAAAAGTAGTCAATTCTTTATAAAAATCAGTATGATTAAATACATCTTTTAACTTATCATAAAATTTTTCTACAAGAAGAAACATTGCCATTATTCGGCAATTCAAGAAAAGCATATTTTCAAGTCTTTTTAAAGAGTTAGACGGATATAAAACTATAAATATTATAGTATTCATAATTATAAGAAGTATTATATATAAAGGATTTATAAATAATTGTATAAAACCCCCAAATATCAGAAAGTAAATATCGACTATTTTAAATCTACAAATGAGTCTGTAAATTATTTTGTGTAAACTATAAGG
>FWWL01000514.1_pt1 | contig 106267 bp, 92 predicted proteins | sample 2228331 | NCBI WGS metagenome assembly FWWL01 (sample SAMEA103939775, study PRJEB20133) | metagenome | reverse complement strand
TGCCCCCGAGCCGACGGAACGCCTCGATGAAGAAGGAGGCGATATAGTGGGGGTGAAGTCGGTGTGTTTCCGCGTACTCCAGCCGTTCGCGCTCGCGCTGGACATACGCCCAGTCGTAAGTCTCGGTGATGAGGGCGCGCTCTTCAATTAGTTGGCGCAGGTGCGTAATGTCCAGTTCGGTGTCGACCTTTTGGAACAGTTTCTGGCGCACCTCGGGCTGTTCGCCATAGCGGATGGCTTCGATGAGCAGTTCGCGCAGGGGCTTATCGCGGAACAGTTTGCCCAGCACATCGAACACGCGCCCGCCGAGGGCTTTGCTTTGAATCTCTAACTTGCGCAGGAGTCGCAGGAACACCTCACCTTCGCGAGTGTCTTCCGCCACGAGGTTCCACAGGTGGCACACTTCGGTTTGTCCGATACGGTGGATGCGTCCGAATCGCTGTTCGAGGCGGTTGGGGTTCCAGGGTAGGTCGTAGTTGACCATCAGGTGGGCGCGTTGGAGGTTGATGCCCTCGCCTGCAGCGTCGGTTGCCAGCAGAATCTGGGTTTCGGGGTCGTTCAGGAACTGCTCTTGGGCTTGGCGTCGCTCTTCCCTGCCCATCCCCCCGTGGATGCAGACGAGGGCTTCTCGGCGTCCCAGTAGCCCCAGCAGGCGCTCGTGCAGATAGCGCAGGGTGTCCAAATGCTCGGTGAAGATGACCAGTTTGCGTCGGTTGCCGTGCTGGTCTACAATCGCTTCGTGGGTTTGCAGGAGGCGAGAGAGTTCGTCCCACTTGCGATCGGTGCGAGCGTTGCGCACCTGCAGGGCTTGCGCTTCCAGCTCGCGCAGTTTCTCAATCTCCTGCTGCAGTTCGTGAAGCGTGCGGGCGGTCGAGGCTTGATCTAAGATTTGCTCGACCAGTTGCTCCAGCTCGGGGTCGAGGTTCTGCTCGATATCGTCCAGCAGGTCTTCGGTGAGCTCTTCGAGGTCGCGTGTGGTATCGATGGAGTGTTGGGAGCGCTGTGTTTCCTCTTGGAGCCGTTTTTCGAGGCGTTCGCGTCGTCGTCGGAGCGATTGATAGATAGCTTCGGGTGAGGAGGCGAGCCGTCGTTGGAGGATGGTCAAGGCGAAGCCGACCAGATTCTTCTGCTTTTTGGTCAGGCGGTCGGCGCGGTCCATTTCGTGGCGCACATAGGCGGTCACTGCCTCATAGAGCGCCTTCTCCTTGGGTGAAAGTTGGTAGGCGACGGTGTAGGCTCGGCGTTCGGGGAACAGGCGCGTGCCGTCGAAGCGCAGGAGATCTTCTTTGACCACTCGGCGCATCATATCGCGCGGGTCCACTTTGGGCACACCTGCCCGAAAGCGCCCTGCGAAGCGCTCAGGGTCTAACAGCGCCATAAATAGTTGGAACTCCTCTTCTTTGCCGTTATGGGGCGTCGCGGTAAGGAAGAGCAGATGGCGCGTGCGCTCGCTCAGCAGGCGTCCCAGTTTGTAACGCTTGGTCTCTTTGACCTCATTGCCATAGAAGGAGGCGTGCAACTTGTGCGCCTCATCCACGACCACCAGATCCCACTCCGTCTGTTGCAGTTTGGCAAGCAACTCTTCACTACGCGCCATCATATCCATTCGGCTAATCACGAGCGACTTGGTCTGGTAAGGATTGCCCGTGAGCGAGTATTGAATAGCCTCACGCCCGATAATCTCAAATGATAGCCCGAACTTCGTTTCCAGCTCCTCCTGCCACTGCTCGACCAGATTGCCCGGACAGCAGATGAGGCATCGTTGTACCTCACCCCGCATTATCATCTCTTTGATGTATAGACCCGCCATGATGGTTTTGCCCGCACCTGGGTCGTCTGCCAACAGGAAGCGGAGCGGGGTTCGAGGGAGCATATGCTCATAGGCAGCAACAATCTGATGTGGTAGCGGTTCTATCAGGGAGGTGTGCACCGCCAGGTAGGGATCAAACAAGTGGGCGTTGTGGATGCGGAGGGCTTCCATGGTCATTCGGAACAGTGCGCCGTCGCCTGACATTGACTGATAGATTTCATCGGGCACGATTTCTAATCTCTCCTCGTGGTCTCGGAAAAGAATCTCGTCGCGCAGGTCGCCCTTTGCCGTGGTGTAGATGACCCGAATGGTGTCAGGCGCAAGCGATTCCACTTTCTCGACCTTTACAGGCTCACTGCTTAGACCTTGCAAGCGCACCCCAGGCTGAATCTCTTCCAACTTGACCACTACCGCCAACCTCCTTGCCTAATAGTATGACATACTCAGACTGTTTTAGGAGATAGTCGCTCACTTCATACACTCTCCTCTCGTAGCCCTTTGCAACTGATGAGCCTGAGGGGGTTGGCACTCGCTCTGTAGGCGCACTTTACGGGGTATCCTACATGGCATGCAACTGCGTGGGATAGGGTTGATGGTGGGGTTTTTGGTGTGGGCAGGTGCGGTCGCGCAACTGCCCGATTTGAAGTTCCCTGCCCGATTCGTCACGGAGCGCACCGCCTACGCGCCCGGCTCCACCGTGAACGGACTGCTCGTGCTGGAGATACGCGCGCCCTACCATGTGAACGCGAACCCCGCCTCCGAGGAGTATCTCATCCCGACCGAGCTGAAGTTCGAGAAGAGCCGAGCGTTCACTTCCGAGAAGGTGGAGTACCCTGCACCCATCGAGAAAGCGTTCGAGTTCTCTGGGGGCAAGCCGCTCAAGATTTACGAGGGGCAAGTGCTCCTCAAGTTCCAACTGCAGCTGGCAAAAGAGGTGAAGCAAGGCAAATTGAGCCTGCCTGCCACCGTGCGCTATCAGGCGTGCGATGAGAAGGCGTGCTATCCGCCCCAGCGCCTGAAGCTCACGCTGAGCCTCACCATCGCCAAGAGCGACGGGACACCGAACCCTGAGTATGAGCAGTTGTTGAAAGCGTCGCCCTCGGGGACAGGAGGCAAACTCAAGGAGTATTCCAACAGCGCGGGCGGCTTCGCAGGCTTTGTGGAACAGCAGTTCCGTCAGGGGCGGTGGTTCCTCTTTGTGGGGGCAATCTACATAGGTGGGCTTTTGCTGAACCTAACGCCCTGCGTGTTGCCCCTCATCCCCATCACGCTGGGCTATTTCAGCATGCAGGCACGCGGTCAGCGCAGTCGGCGCATCGGGCTGAGCGCGCTCTACGCGCTGAGCATGGCAATTATCTATGCCCTGTTGGGCACGGTCGCCTCGCTGGCGGGCAAAGCGTTCGGCTTCCAGTTCCAGAACCCCGCCGTGGTCGGCGTGCTGGTCGCGCTGATGGTGCTGTTGGCGCTGTCGATGTTCGGGGTGTATAAGTTCCAGCCGCCGTCTGCGCTGATGAGGTATGTGGGGGCGCGTCAGGGCTGGCTGGGGGCGGTCATGATGGGCTGTCTGGCAGGGGTTGCTGCTGCGCCATGCATCGGTCCGGTGATAGCAGCGCTGGTGCCGATTGTCGCGGCGCTGGCGAACCCGACGCTGGGCTTCCTACTGTTCCTTGCGCTGGGATTGGGGCTGGGCACGCCCTATTTCATTTTGGGGCTGTTCTATGAAAAGTTGCAGAACCGCATGCCACGCTCAGGCGAGTGGACGATTCTGGTGGAGCGACTGTTCGGGGTGCTTCTGCTTGCGGCTGGGCTTTACTTTGCCCGCAGTCTGATGTCGCCCAAGCTGTACGCCATCGCGTGGTTCCTCTTTTTCATACTGGTTGCCCTCTACTTTTTCGCGTTTGAGCGGAACGAGATAACCCAGCCGCGCGTGGTGCGATTCAAGCAAGCGTTGGGGGTGCTGTTTCTCCTGCTCGCGCTCAATAACGGCTACTCGCTGTTGCGCCCCAAAGTGCATGTGCGCTGGGAACCCTACACGGAAGCGAGGTTGGAACAGGCGATTCACGAGCGCAAGCCCGTGATTATCGACTTCACCGCCTCGTGGTGTCAAGCCTGTATCGAGCTGGAGGAGTACACCTATACCGACCCGCGTGTGGTGCGCGAATCGGAGCGGTTCGTGCGCCTCGTGGTGGACGCCACGCGCGAGGATGACCCCAATATCCGGCGCATCCTAAAAAAGCATGGGGTGGTCGGCTTGCCGACGGTCATTTTCATCGGCTCGGATGGGCAGGAACGGCGTGACCTGCGTCTAACTGGTTTCGAACCCGCCAATGCCTTCCTAAAGCGTATGCAGGCGGTGCGCTAAGCAGGTATAATTTTTAGATGATGGCGCCACCCTTTGAGACCGTGCCGGGCACGGACGCCCTTCTGCTCAACGGCAAGGCGGTCGCCCAGCAGATTCGTGAATCTCTGCGCGAGCAGGTGGAGCAGTTGCGTCAGCGCGGGGTTCAGCCCTGTCTGGCGGTGATGCTGGTGGGCGACGACCCCGCATCGCATACCTATGTGCGCACCAAAGCGCGCGCCTGCGAATCGGTGGGCATTCGCTCGATTGTTCAGCACTATCCCGCGACGGTGAGTCAGGCGGAGCTGGAGGCGCAAATTGAGGCGTGGAACGCCGACCCGGAGGTGCATGGCGTGCTGATTCAGCATCCGGTGCCGCCACCGCTCAATGAGGGCGCGCTCCTGCATCGCCTTTCGCCCCGCAAGGATGTGGACGGCATCACGCCTTATTCGCTGGGCGCCCTGCTCACGGGCGAGGAAGCGTTCGGCGCGTGCACCCCGCTGGGCATTATCACCTTGCTGGACGCCTATCGCATCCCCATCGAGGGCAAACATGCGGTGGTGGTCGGGCGCAGTGTGATTTTGGGCAAGCCGATGGCGCTGATGCTCCTCAATCGCCACGCGACGGTGACCATCTGCCACTCGCGCACGCGCGACCTGAGCCTGCACACGCGCCAAGCAGACATTCTGGTCGCCGCGGTGGGCAAGCCGGAGTTCATTACGGGCGAGATGATAAAGCCCGGGGCGGTGGTCATCGACGCGGGCTACAATCGGGTGGAGGGGCGCACGGGCGATGTGGGCGATGTGCATTTCGAATCGGCAGCGCGCGTGGCGTCCGCCATTACCCCCGTGCCCGGCGGTGTCGGACCGATGACCGTGGCGATGCTGTTGCAAAATACCCTGCAGGCGGCGCTCAAAGCAGGGGGTGAGTAGTCCGATGAATCTGGAGTTCGAACTGCCTGAACAGGTGGAGGCGCTGGTGGAGAAGGTGCGCGACTATCTGCCCAGCGCCGATACTTCACGCCTCGTGAGCGCCTATCTGTTCGCTGAGGAGCGCCATCACGGGCAGTACCGCAAAAACGGTGAACCCTACATCATGCACGCGCTGGCGGTGGCGCATATCCTTGCCGACCTGCAGATGGGCATAAACACCATCACCGCCGGGCTCCTGCACGATGTGCTGGAAGATACGCCCACCACGCCCGAAGAGCTGGAGGCGAAGTTCGGGGCGACCGTGCGCCGCCTGGTAGAGGGCGTCACGAAACTGCACCACTCGGAGCGCCAGTTCGAGATTTTCTCGGAAGCCGATCGGCGACGGCTCAGCCTGCGCAAGACCGCCGAGAACTTGCGCCGTCTGCTAATCGCCGTGTCGGACGACCTGCGCGTGATGATTATCAAACTTGCCGACCGCCTGCACAACATGCAGACGCTTGATGCCCTGCCCCCCGAAAAGCAGCTCCAAATCGCGACCGAGACGCTCCATGTCTACTCGCCGCTGGCGCATCGGCTGGGCATCTGGCAGATTAAGGCACAGTTGGACGACCTCGCCTTCAAGTACCTCTACCCGAAAGAGTATGAGGAGATTAGCCAGTGGGTCGCCCGCACGCGCGAGGAGCGTCAGGAGGAGGTCCGCACGCTCATCCGCACGCTCAAAGAGTACCTGTGGGAGCGCGGGATTCGCGCAGAGGTAATGGGACGCCCTAAGCACCTCTGGAGCATCTTCAATAAGATGAAGCAACAGCACATCGATTTCGGACAGATTTATGACCTGATTGCCCTGCGCGTGCTGGTCGACACGGTGGAGGAGTGCTACCTCGCGCTGGGGATGGTACATACGCTCTGGACGCCTGTGCCGGGGCTGTTCGCGGACTATATCGCCTCGCCCAAGCCGAACGGCTACCGCTCGCTCCACACCAAGGTCATCGGTCCTGCTGGCAGGACGCTGGAGATACAGATTCGCACTTGGGAGATGCACCAGATTGCCGAGTATGGCGTCGCGGCGCACTGGCGGTACAAAGAGGGCGAGGAGATGCGCTCCTCCGACCAAAAGCCCATTCAATTGCCTACCCTACAGACCCAACTGCGCGACCTGACTAACTTGCGTAGTAATCTGGAGTTCATCGCGAGCGTTCTGCGCGACCTCACCGAGGACGAGGTGCTGGTGCTGACCCCGAAGGGGGACCTGATCGACCTACCCGCGGGCGCCACGCCCATCGACTTCGCCTATCGCATCCACACGGAGGTGGGCAACCACTGCGTGGGCGCACGGGTCAACGGGCGCATGGTGCCGCTGGACTACCAACTGCGCACGGGCGATATGGTGGAGATACTCACGCGCCCGAATGCCCAGCCGAGCTACGACTGGCTGGGCATCGTGCGCACTTCGAGCGCACGCAGTAAGATACGCGCCTACTTCCGAGCACAGCGTCGCGCCGAGTTCGCCGCGCATGGACGCGCCCTGCTGGAACGCGAACTGGAACGCCAGAATATCGACCGCGCCCTGCTTGCCGAGCACCTGCCCACCCTCCTTCCGCGGATGAACCTGCGCACGGAGGAAGACCTCTATGCCAGTATCGGCGAGGGATTGACCAGCGTGCAGGCGGTGATGCAGCGCTTGCGTGGGCTGATCGAATCGAAGCTCGGCGCGCCCATCCCTGCCCCTGCGCCCGCCCCACCACGCCGTGAAATCCGCGCGATGCAAATCGAAGATGCCGACGGCTACATGACCCGTCGCGCCACCTGCTGTCATCCTCTGCCCGGCGATGAACTGCTGGGCTACATCTCGCGCGGACGCGGTATTGTGGTGCATCGCGCCAGTTGTCCCAATCTGCGTGCCCTCGAAGAGAAGGAACCAGAACGCATCATGACCATCGAATGGGTGCCCAAAGAGAAAAAAGAGGCGCAGACCTATCCGACCGCCATCTGCATCGAGACCACCGACCGCGTGGGTGTGCTGGCAGACATTACGGCGATTCTCAGCGGGCAGGATATCAATATCTCCGATGTGCGCGTGCGCCGCTCCAACAAAAACACCGCCCTCATCGATATGGTGCTGGAGGTGCACGATGCGCAGGAATTACGGATGGCACTGCTGAAACTGCAGTCGCTGGACGACATTATCGCGGTGTATCGAACAGGCGGGCGCGCCCGCACGAACTGAGCCATGCGAGCGGTAATCCAGCGCACGGGTTGGGCAGAGGTCTGGGTGGAGGGACGGCTCCACGCCCGAATCGGGCAGGGAGTGCTGGTGCTGTTGGGCGTTCATCGGAACGATACCGAAGAACACGCCCGCTGGCTCGCCCAGAAAATCGCTCACCTGCGCATTTTTGAAGACGAGGCGGGCAAACTGAACCGTGCGCTGTCCGAGATTGGAGGCGAGGCGCTGGTCGTGTCCAACTTCACCTTGTATAGCGACTGCCGAAAGGGGCGACGCCCCAGCTTCACCGAATCGGCGCCCTTCGAGCAGGGACGCGCCCTCTACGAGACCTTCTGCCAACTCTTAGCCCAAGAGGGCATCCCTGTGCAAACAGGCGCCTATGGCGAATCGATGCAAGTCCGCCTGCAAAATGAAGGTCCCGTCACCTTAGTGATTGACACACCCTAATAAGGTATAATTCTTTAGCAGGGAGGCAGGCGAGCCAGAGTATGGCGCTAACAGGGAATGTGCTGGCAACCCGCTACGAACTGATTGAACGCCTGTCGGAGGGGTTGCTTTTCGATGTCTATCGTGCCCGCGACATGGTTCAGGGGCGCGTGGTCACGGTCAAGCTGGTGCGTTCGCCCTACCACCAGAACCCGCGCGTGCGGGAGCGACTCCAGCAGGTGTTCGATGCGCGTGCCCGCGTGCGCCATCCGAACCTCATCACCTTCTATAGCCTCGAAGAGGAACAAGGTCAGCCGTTTGTGGTGGAGGAGTTTGTGCGGGGGCTGGACCTGGCGACGCGCATTCGGCGCACCGCGCCCTTCACCGTGCCGATTGCCGTTGAGATTATGATTGGCATCGTGGAGGGTTTGAACGCCCTCCATCGCGCAGGGCTGGTGCATGGCGATTTACGCCCAGCGAATGTGCTGGTCGGTGCCGAGTGGCATGTGTGGCTCAACGGGAGCGAGATGCGCAGTGTGTATCAGGCGGATCCCACGCTCACGGCAGCGCATGAGGCGCGCTCGGCGACCTATACCGCGCCAGAGATATGGCGTGGGGTGGTGCCCGGCGTCGCCAGCGATATTTATGCCTGTGGCGTGATTCTGTTTGAGATGTTGGCGGGCACACCGCCCTTTATTGGCGAGACACCCCTGCTCGTCGCGGAGGCGCACCAGAATGAATCCATCCCCTCTTTGCGAGCACGCAACCCCGCTGTCCCGCGCTCGGTGGAGGGCATCGTGATGAAGTGCCTGCAGAAGTCGCCTGAGATGCGCTATCCGGACGCGCTCGCGTTGCTGAATGACCTGAAGATGGTGCGCGACGCCCTGCGGTTCGGCAGACCGCTGGGCTGGTCGCCGATGGACACGCCCACACCCACTGTGAGCGCACCCAACACCAGCGCCATCCGCTTCACGGCAAAACCCTCAACCCCGCAAAGCACGGTGGAGGAGGAGAGCGAAGACGAGATTCCCCCATGGCTTCGAACCCTGTTGCGCGTGATGGTGGTGCTGGTCGTGCTGGGGCTGATTGTGTGCGGTGCAGCGATGCTTGCCCTGCGTGTCGCTCCCGAAGACCGTCCCGTGCCCCCCGTGGTCGGCAAGAGCCTGCAGGAGGCGAATCGGGTTCTGCTCGACGCAGGGTTCGAGCCAGAGGTCAAGCAGGAGGGATATAACGAGCAGTATCCCCCTGGGGTGGTCTATTCGGTCTCGCCACCTGAAGGACGGCTCATCAGTCGTGGGAGCAAGGTCTATCTGTGGGTGAGCAAAGGCTCACGGTTCACCACGGTGCCCGATGTGCGCAACCTGCCCGAATCGCGTGCCCGTGCCGAGCTGGAAAAAGCGGGGCTGGCGGTGATGGATGCGACCGAGGAGCGCCCCAGTGCAACGATACCGTTCGGCTTCATCATCGGCACCCTTCCGCCTGCTGGCTCACGCATCGACCGCTCGCAACCTGTTAAGCTCATCGTGAGCATCGGGCAGGGGGCACTCCCCTTCCCACCCGCGGAGGAGCCGTCCATCAGCGAATCGCCTCCTGCCCCCACCCCGCCCGCTGAAGAGAGCGAGCCGAAAGCGCGCGAGTTCATCGTCCGCATCGACCTGACCAATCAGCCTGACCGCACGATTCGCATCGAGGTGGAGGACACCGATGGATTGCGCACGGTGGTCAACGAGCGCAAAGTGGGGGGCGGTGTCTACGAGTTTCCGGTGCAGGCGCGAGGCGAGCGCGTGCGCATTCGGGTCTTCGTGGACAACCAACTGGTGCAGGAGATTAGCCGATGAGTCAGCCCAGCACCCAATCGCAGAGGATCAAAATCGCGCCCTCCATCCTCTCGGCAGATTTCGGCAGGATGCGCGAGGCGGTGGAGGCGCTCACCTCGGCAGGAAGCGACTGGATCCATTTCGATGTGATGGACGGGCACTTCGTGCCCAATCTTACCTTCGGTCCGCCGATGGTTGCGGCGCTACGCCCCTATTCGCCTCTGCCTTTCGATGTGCACCTGATGATGGAGCGTCCGTGGGAGCTGTTGCCCGCGTTTGTGGAGGCAGGGGCGAACCACCTGATTGTGCATGTGGAGGCATGCCCCCATCTGCATCGGGTGATTCAGCAAATCAAGGGCTATGGCGTTGTGGCGGGCGTCGCGCTCAATCCGCACACGCCGCTGGAGATGATCCTGCCCATTCTGCCCGCGTTGGACATTTTGCTTATCATGACGGTTGACCCGGGCTTTGGCGGGCAGGATTTTATCGAGCTGATGTTGACGAAGGTGGAGCGCGCGGCGCGCCTGATTGAGCGTGAAGCACCGCATGTGTACCTCTCGGTGGATGGTGGGGTCTCACCCGCGAATGTGCGGCGTCTCGTTGAAGCAGGCGCCCAGGTGCTGGTGGCAGGCGCAAGCGTATTTACTGCGCCCAGCGTTGCGGTGGGCATCGAGAGCCTGCGCCTCGCCGCCACAGGTGAGAAAATGTAGGGGCAAAAGGTTTTTCGCCCATCTAAAAAAAACAATGAGACTGAAATGGTCATACAGGGCGTGGATGACGATTCTGTTCATTGCGCTCGTGGCGATGATACCGGTGGCGGTACTGCTGATGCGTGCCGTACCTGCGGAGGGCGACGAGGCGAAGCGGATGTGGTTGCGCCTCGCCGGCGGTTATGTGCTGCTGTTGATGGGGCTACTTGTGGCGCTGGCGTGGGTCGTGCTGAAGGATATTCACCAGTCGCTGGAGCGCTATCGCGCGGCGCACCGACGCGCCTTCGAGGAGATGACCGAACAGATTCGGGAGGACTACCGCCGTCGTCAGCAGCGCATGGCGGATGGACAGCCCGAATCGAAACCGCGCCAACCGTCCGACCTGCCCGACTCGTCCGACCTGACGGACTGATTGCAGGGGGAGGGCGCGCATGGCTCTGAGCGAGGCGGATTTTCGCTGGATGGCGCGCGCGGTGCAGTTAGCCCGTCGGGGCTTCCCCGCACCGAATCCCCATGTGGGCGCGGTCGTCGTGGCAGGGGGCGAGCGGGTGGGCGAGGGCTTCCACCCCTATGCTGGTGCACCCCACGCCGAGCTATTCGCGCTTCAGCAGGCGGGCGCACGCGCACGCAACGCCACCCTCTATGTGACGCTCGAACCGTGCTGCCACTATGGACGCACCCCACCATGCACAGAAGCCATTCTAAAGGCGGGCATTCGCCGGGTGGTGGTTGCCATGCGCGACCCAAACCCAAAAGTCGCTGGGCAGGGGCTGAACGCGCTGAGAGCGTCAGGCGTGCAGGTGGAGCTGCTCGATGAGAGCGACGCGCGTGCCCAATCGCTTCTGGCACGCCTTGAGCGACTGAATCGCGCCTTCCTGCACGCCCATCGGGTCGGTCGCCCCCTCATCACGCTGAAGGGCGCAATAAGCCTGGACGGCAAGATTGCCACGCGCACAGGCGATTCGAAATGGATTACAGGGGAGCGGGCGCGGCGTGAGGTACATCGCCTGCGTGCCGAACATGGTTGCGTGCTGGTCGGGGTCAACACCGTGCTGAAGGACGACCCGTTGCTCACGGCGCGCCTGCGCGGGGCGAAAAATCAGCCTCTGCGCGTGGTGCTCGACTCGCGCCTGCGCACACCTCTGAACGCCCGAATCGTCTGCACACAGGACGCTCCCACGCTGATTTTTTGCACGGAGCCGTTGCCCGCGCATGCCGAGGCGTTGCAGGCGTGTGGAGTGGAAATCGTTGCCCTGCCACCCGACCCGCACGGGCGTGTGCCCGTAGCCGATGTGGTGGCACATCTCGCCCAACGCGGAACAATTGGGGTGCTGGTGGAAGGTGGGGGTGAGGTCAGTGCCTCCTTTCTCCAGGCGGGATTGGTAGATCAGGTTGCCTTGTTCTATGCACCCCTGCTGATTGGCGGGCGCGACGCCCCCACCCTTGTCGAAGGCGAGGGCGTCATTCATCTCGCCGAGGCTTGGCAGATTGCTCAGCCTACTGTCAGGCGATTGGGTAAGGACCTCTTGATAGAGGGCGAACTCTTGCCTCGTCAGAAGCTCAGCCCATAGGTCGCGCTGAAGTAGATGACCTTCGCCTGCGTGCCCAGCTGTAGGCGCAGTGACTCGTCATGCACATAGCGCAGAGCCGCGTTTGTATCCGCGCCGTTATACTCTACAATCGCGCTGAACTTCTTATCAAGGAACAGCTCCGCGCCACCGATGAACTTCTCGCGGAACAGCCCTGTGCCATAGCCCAGATGCAGGCGCAGTCCGACCGCCTTTTCCTGCGCTTCTGAAGGGATGCGCACATTCACGCTCGCCATCCCATAAACGGTGTTCTCGATGGCGTCGAAGGGGTCAATCGTGCCGAAGCCCAGCTCCAGCCAGTCGAAGTTCTGGGGAATGATGGTGACCTTCGCCGTGGCGATGACCTTGTTCTTGGCGTTGTTGCGGTCGACCACTGTGCCTCCGATCTCGATGCCTTCGTACACGCCCCAATTGAGCGAGACGGTGCGCATATTGTGCCCGAATGCCGTGCCCAGCTGGAGCCGCTCCACGCGCGTAGTGGTCGAGGTAGGCACGGTGATTAGCCCCGTGGAGCCGAAGAGGGTGTTCACGCGGATGGCGGGGTTCTCGCCGCGCGGCTCGACCTGAGCCAGCGCTATCGCCACAGAAGCGCACAGGGTAATACCCCAAAGAACCGTCCTGTCTATTCTCATCGCTAACCTCCCTGTAGCCTGTAGTATACCTGCTAAATGGTGGTGAAAGTGGGGATAGGCTTTATCGAGATTCTGCGACTGCCACCGATTCGCGAATCACTAACTCCAGCGGGAGCCGCTCCTGAAACGGTTCGGGCGTTTGCCCCCGAATGAGCTGTAACATTTTCTGCACAGCGCGTGCACCCATCTCCTCCAACGGCTGGCGGAAGGTGGTCAGCGGGGGCACGGTGAAGGCGGCGGAGGGCGGATCGTCGAAGCCCAGCACAGAGAGTTGGCGCGGCACAGCATAGCCGATGCTATGTGCCGTTTGGAGCGCTGCCAGCGCCAGATAATAGCCCCCAGCGAAAACGGCGGTGGGTCCTTCGGGCAGGCGGATGAGCGTGCTCAACCCCTCACGCACCGCGTCATCAAATTCGTCGGCATAGGGGGTGATGAAGGTCCAGATATGCTCTTTGGAGATGCCCGCCTCCTGGAGTGCATCGCGGAAGCCACGCCAGCGGTCGCGTGAGTTGAAGGTCTCCAACGCTGCAAAAAGCCCCACGAATCGCCTGTGTCCGTGCGTGAGAAGGTACTGGACACCCTCGCGCGCAGCGGTGTAGTTGTCGCTATCCACAAAAGGGAGTTGCCAGCCGTCCGCGCCTGCGCCCACAATCACCACAGGCACGCCACGCGCGTAGAGCTGCTCCAGCAGCGGGATATGTTCTGCCGTGGGTGCAATCGCCAGAATGCCCACCATTTCTGCCGAGCGCAACTCCCGCTCGACCAGATCAAAACGGTAATCGAGCCAGAGCGTGCGAATGCTCTGCGCGGCGAGTTCCGTATGGATACTGCGGTGGAGCGCACCGAAATAGAAATCGGCGGTCTGGCGCGTGGTCGTTTCTATGCCCAGCACCAGCAGGGTGATGGCGGTCTGCAGAAGGTGTTGGGGCAGCTCCCGTGCGACGACGGTCCCTACACGCCTCTTGCGGGTCAGCACCCCTTCACGCGCCAGCCACTGCAGGGCACGACTGACCGTCAGCGGGCTGACCTGCAGTTGCGCGGCTAAATCGCGTTCGGGAGGCAGCACATCGCCCGGACGCCAGCGCCCACAGGCAATCTGGCGCTCCACCCACTGCTTCACCTGCACATAGCGCGGCAACTCATCCTGCATCTTAATAACCATTTGCCCTCTCCGTTATACCCGCTTAAAGACGAGGTACTGATGCTTATTATACTCGCTGGCTTATCCCCTGTCATTCGGGGTCTGCTCAAGCGATTTTCCGCCCTGAAACCGCCCAAAATCCCCCGAATCTCGAAAAATCTTGTCCGGTTTTCGCCCCTTTTTGAGTCATTAAGAAGTGGATGACCCTCTATAGGGACAACCTGAGCCATTCGAAAGGGGCATCCCATCACTAAATAGGAGGTGTAGCGCGATGAGGAGTCTCAAGCTACTGGGTGTTGTTGTCTATGTGGCATTCACCGCTCACGCGTTGGCGACGGGCTGGACCGTGAATGTGTCGGTGAGCCAGGGACACCTGAATCCGGGGAACATTCTCGTGAATGTGCCCCTGACCATCGATGGGAACTTCTTCCCGGGCGCGCCTGCTGTTGCCACTGTCAATGTGCTGCCCAAAATTACCTTCCTGACCGCAGCCAGCGCTCCCCCGATAACGGTGGGCGACGGCACTCTGTTCACCAACGGCACTTTCACGGGCACCTATACCATCGTGACGAGCAAAGCTTCGCTGACAGGGTTCGACTTCGTCGTGAGCGGCTTTGTGCAGGACTTTGGCCAAATCTTCTGGAGCAAGAAGGTCATCGACCTGAACACGAGCGAGGTGTTGTTTCTTGGCAGTTGGGTGTTCAGCGGTGATGCCTATCCGGGGGGCGCCGATGGTCCCTTCCAGAAGACCGGCTTCTTCCCGCTGAGCACACCCTCGAGCAACATCCTCGTGGTTGAGACCTTCTTCCTGCACATCGATGGCGCCCACGTTCCTGGTCCGTCTACTGCTGCCCTGTTGCTGGTGGAGCAGGACTGGGTGCCCGAACCTGCCAGCCTGCTGGCATTAGGCGTGGGGCTGGGCGGCTTGCTGATGCGCCGACGCCGCACAAAATAGCAACGCTTGCCTTCTGAGGGCATGGTGTGACCATGCCTTGTTCTTGGGCGACGCGGAAAGTCCACCGAACTAAGGGGCGCACTGTGCGCCCCTTTCACCACTTTTCAGGCTCCTCGTGGGTCGGCTCCCGCGCGAAAATCAGCACCCATGCATAAAACGCGAGCACGAGCCACCATGGCAGAGCGCTTATCTGAATCGCGGGAACCCATTCCGCACCGAAAGTGAGCGCGGTCCACTTCAGCCATGCGCAGGTCGCTTCGATGGGCATCACCCCAACCCCTTGCGAAAGCCAGAAGAGGCTCCCTAATCCCAGCGCCAGATAAGCTGCGGGCACCGCGATGAGATTGGCAACGGGCGACAACAACGACAGATAGCTGAAGTGATAGAGCTGGATAAGCCCGATGCCCGCCTGTGCGCAGAGCGAGAGGCTGAGCGCAGGGCAGAGCCATCGCTCACCTGTTGTGCGTGCCCAGCCCTCCCGCACAAAAAGCGCCCACCCCTCTTTTAGCAAGTGCTCCACCCGCCTGTAAAAGAGCAGAATGAACAGCACCGCGCAGAACGAGTATTGAAAGCCGACCTCAAAGAGCGAATAGGGCGCATAGACCAGCCAGAGCGCCGCCGCCCAGCCCAGCGCACTCAAGCCATCCGCCTCGCGCTTAAGCAGGGGCGCCCCCAGATAGAGGCTCGCCATCGTCGCTGCGCGCACAATCGGCGGGCGCAGACCCGCCAGCAACGCATACCCCCACGCCGCCAGAATCAACACCGCTATCCGCCCACGAAAGGGCAACCCAAGCCAAACCGTCAGCCACGCCAGCATCTGCAACACCATCGCCACATGGAGACCTGAGGTGGAGAGCATATGCCCAATACCACTGCGCATGAAGGCATCCCGCAACGGGCGCGGGAAATCGCCCATCGCGCCGACCATCATTCCCTCCATGACCGCAGCGTCCTCTCGTGAAAGGCGAGCATAGAGCCGTTGGTGCAGTGAACCGCGCAAACGCAGAAACCATCTCTGCCAACTTGCCTCTGCCGAATGCACTTTCTGAATCTGTGAACCGTGATAGACGGTGGCGAGATAATAGACGCGCCTGCGCTGAAGGTAGCGCGCCCAGTCGAAGGGGATGCCCGGCGGGTTCTGCGGGCGATGCCAGCGCGTGCGCACGATGAACTCATCGCCATAGTCGGGCAGGTGCGCCCCTGTCGAACGAAAATAGAGCAACGCATACCCTTTGGAAAAGGCGTCATGTTCGCCTGTAAAGGCACAGAGCAACCTGCCGCCCGTTCGGGTCGGCTCCCACGCCCCTATCGCCCGCAAGCGCACTGTAGAGGGCAAAGAGGAGGGATTCATGGGCGTGGCGTCGCTCCAAACCGTGTAGCGCCAACCGCCCAGCAGGGCTGTTAGCACCATCACCGTCCAGCGCGGGCGCACCAGTATCAGCAAAACGGCGGTGAGCACCATCCCGGCGGCGGGTAAGTTCAGGATGTTACCCAGCCATTCCACATAGGCGATGCCTGCGGATAGCCCTAACGCGGCCTGCAAGCCGACGCGCGAGCGCACCACGGGCGCCAATGCGCTCAGCCGCCCCTGCGCCCCCCTTCGCGGCACAGAAAGCAGAGCCTGGACGATTCGGTATGCCATTCGCCACATTGTTCGCATCGACGCCAGCCAGAACGGAGACGCCACTTCTCATAGCGCAACGATGCGGAGCGCGCCCGATAAATCGCGGAGCGCAGGGCTGGCTCCTCAATCGTGGCAATATTGCGCTCCAGCGCTTCACGCTCTTCCGGAGTGAGTTCGATATCGCTTGGGAGACATCCACCTTCTTCGCTTTGGAGGAGGGATAGAGCAGAAAAATTTGGCAGCGGGGTGCGCACGACGAACCGAATCTCTTGGAAGCAGTCGCTACCTGCCTCGCGGTTCAGGCGCTCCAGCAAGGTGGCTTTTTGGAACTGCAATTCCTGTGCCCATGCGCTGCTCTTGACCGCCACCCACAGCGTACCACCCTCACGGCGTAGGGGACGCGCCACGCGCGCAATCGTCTCGCCAACGATGTGCTCCCACGCACTCAGGGCACGATGGGCGCGGAACTCCCGCTCGATACCCAACTGGCGCAGTACCTCCCAAAGCCATCTGCCTGCAGGCTCAATCGGGTTCACGATAAACCGTACCCCCTTCTACACGATAGATCCATGTGTTTTTCTGCCACACCTCGCCCAGTGCACTCAGGTCGGTGCAGGTGAGAAAGGTCTGCGTGCGCGGCTGTAAAAATGCCACCAGTCGTGCGCGACGGTCAGGGTCCAGGTCAGAAAACACATCATCGAGCAGGACCACCGGACTTTCCTCGAGGCGCTTCTCCAACAGGGGCACTTCAGCGAGGCGCAGGCTGAGCGCACAGGTGCGCTGTTGACCTTGTGAGGCGAAGAGGCGCGCGTCGTGCCCGTCAATCAGCACCAGAAAATCGTCGCGATGAGGACCGACGAGCGTCATCCCCCTTCGGATCTCCTCCGATTCGACCTCGCGTAGGGCAGATTGCAACGCGCTCGCCCAATCTTCCTCTTTATCGGGTAGCTGAGTGCGGCGGGGCAAGCCCGGCTGATAGAGGAGCTGAAAAACCTCTTTGCCACCTGTGAGCCTCATGTGAACCTCTGTGGCAAAAAGTTGTAGCTGCTCAAGGAAGCGGCGGCGCTCGCTAAACAGACGCGCCCCATACTTGACCAGCTGCAAATTCCATTCAGGCAGGCTCTCCAGGCTGGCGTGCCCCTCTAAATGAGCACGCAACAGATTATTGCGCTGTTCCAAACAGCGACGGTACTGCGCCGCAGAATAGAGGTAGCGAGGGCTTATCAAGCTCAGCTCGCTGTCCAGAAAGCGGCGCCGTTCAGCAGGCTCGCCCCGAATGAGCAGTAAATCTTGTGCGGTAAAACAGACCACCTTCAGCCGCCCCACCAGCTCGCTCTGGCGCGAAATGGGCTGCTCGTTGAGCCAGACAGTCCGCTTGCCGTTCAGCAGGATTCGAATCAGTAGCTGGTCCTCCAGACCCTGTCGCACAAAGCGGAGCTGGAGATAGGCTTCCTCCTCGCCCCATCGTATCAGGTCGCTTTCGTGCACGGGGCGCAATGGGCGAAAGGTGCTGGCATAATAGAGGGCTTCCAGTAGGTTCGTTTTGCCCTGAGCGTTCGCCCCAACCAGCACATTTAACCCTACGCTCGGCTCGATTTGCGCCTGCGCATAATTGCGAAAGTTTCTGAGACGCAGATGTCGGACATGCATTCGCCTGGGAGATGGCTTCGCTTTTTCCCTTCGCTTTCCTGCTCATCTCCCTCCTCACCATAATCGGGCGTGGGGATAGTGAGGATCAACACACCGACCGACTTTGCCAACTTTCAAAACGAGCCAGCCAATGCCCCATTCCGAAAGTTATCCACACGCAAGGAGATCTTAAGCTTAATACATGCTTTAAGAGAATCCATGTTACTAGGCGGTGTGGATATTGTGGATAACTCGAGGGCACTGACCGATTGTTCGAAAATTTTGAGGGCATCTAAGGGCGTATTTTGAGTTCAAAATGCGCTTCTCGATTTTCGAACAAAGGGTTAGTTAGCGAGGCTAAACATTGTGGATAACTCTGTGGATAACCTGTGGATAACTTGTGGATAACTCCGGCGCGAAGAGGGCGATTCAGCACTTATCCACAGAGTTATCCACAATGTTATCCACAGCGCTGGAGCACCTCCTCATAGACTTGCCAGGTGCGCTGTGCCGTTTCCTCCCAGCGGAACATTTGTGCGCGTTGGAGGGCGCGCTCTCGTATCCCTTCACGATACGGCTCGTTCTGGAGCAAGATAAGAATCGCGTGTGCCCACTGAGCGGGCTGGTCGGGCGGGAGGAGCACTCCGCCCGATGCCACCACTTCGGGCAATGCGCCTCCATTCGAAGCAATCACAGGCGTTCCGCACGCCATCGCCTCCAGCGGTGGCAAGCCGAAACCCTCATAGAAAGAGGGATAGAGAAAGATTTCGGCAGCATTATACAGCCACACCAGATGCTCATCGGGTACATAGCCCGTTTCGATGAGCCAATCGCCATTGACAAGGGTTCGCTTCGCCCAGTCCAGCTCGCGTTTTGCCCAACCCGCTTTGCCCGTCAGTACCAGTTTCAGAGGCAAACCTGACCATTCGCGGGCGTAGGCAACCGCCTGAATGGCTAAGAGCCAGTTCTTGCGCGGCTGGAGCACCCCCACCGCAAGCAGGAACGGTGGTTCGATCCCGTAATGTTGGCGCACCCATGCTTGTGCCTGCGCATGCTCCATCGGATAGAAGCCTTCGGGCAAGCCGTTGGGCGTCGCGACCACCTTTTCGGGCGGCAGATGCAACAGGCGGATGATGTCACGACGCGAGGTTTCCGAGACGGTCAGCACGCGCGCGGCGCGCCGACACGAAAACGGGATGCTCAGGCGCAACAGGAGGCGGTGCTTGAACGGAAACCAGCGCGGGTTAATCAAAAAAGAGACATCATGGATGGTGGTGACGATAGGGATGCGAAACAGGGGTGAGACGGTGTATTGGGTGTGGGCAATCTCACAGCCGTGCGCTTGTGCGGTGCGTGGGAAGTGCCACAAGCTCCAGAGCCGCTCGCTATGAGCGGGCAGAATCACGGGTTCATACAGGGGCGATTCGGGCAGGACACCCGATGGGATTTCGCGGGTGCTGAACAGCACGAGGCGATGCTGAGCGGGGTCGAGCCGTTCGGCAAAGGCTTTTAGCAGTCCACGCCAGTAGGTGCGGTCGCCTGTGTACGCGCCTGTCAGCAGTCGCGCATCGATGGCGACCCTCATTTCGGCACCCCCAAAGGGTGCTTGATTATCTGGCTCCAGCGGCGCGGATAGCGCGGGTCGGTCGGCTCCCGCTTATTTATTCGCACAATCAGGCGTGTGAGGGTGCCGTTCTCGATGCTCAGCGTGCGCTCGATAAGTTCCATTTCGCCACTTAGTAGGGTGACGGCTAACCGTGCCGATTCGACCTCCGTGCGTTCATTAGTGCTTTTCAGTGCGAGCGCCGCCCCACCCACCTTCACATAGGGCAACATCAGCTCCGCCAGAATCGGCATCTGGGCGACGGCACGCGCCACCACCCTGACGAACTGTTCCCGCACAGAGGGTGTATGCGCCCATTCCTCCGCGCGCGCCTGCACTACCTCTACCCCTGTTAGATTCAACTGTTCGCAAACCTCCTTCAAGAAAGCGACGGTTTTACCGTGCGAATCGAGCAGGGTGAGGTGCAGGTCGGGGCGAGCGATTTTGAGCGGGATGCCCGGCAAGCCCGCGCCCGTGCCGATGTCAAGCATCCACGCACCTTCGGGCGGTGTGTCTACCCACAGTAAGACCAGCGAATCGACCAGATGGCGCCCCACGGCAGATTCAGGCGGCACGCGCGTCAGGTTGAACTGTTGATTGGCGGTATAAAGCATCTGTAAATACCGCTCCATCGTGCCACGCTGAGCAAGGGTGAGATGAATGCCCCACGCCTCCACCTGTTCCAGAACCGTCCAGTCGCCAATCGGGTGCATCGTCTCTGTCTCCCTGTGGAGATGCGTGCTCTTTTCCGATAATACCTTTTTGGCGAATGGCAAAGGGCTTTCCCCACCCTTCGGTGAGGAGCAATGATTATGGCAAGCGACATTCGAAAAGACATCGAGCGCGCCATCCATGAGTTGCCCGCTCTGCCTGGGCTGGTGACGCGCTTAGTGGAGCTGGTCGAGAGTGAGAACGCGACGGCGGATCAAATCGAACAGCTCATCGCGACCGACCCTGCGCTCACGGTGAAGGTGCTTCATCTGGCGAACTCTGCATACTATGGCTTGACGCGCACCATCAGCACGGTCAAGCAGGCGGTGATTGTGCTGGGGTTCCACACGGTGAAGAATCTGGTGCTGGGCGTCTCGGCGTTTATGGCGTTGCGGGGGAATCGTGCCCCCAGTCCGCTGGAGATCAGTCTGTGGGAGCATTCGTTTGCCTGTGCAGGTATCGCGCGCGAGATGGTGCTCGCTGCGGGGCGAGGCATCCGTCAGGCGGAAAACGCTTTCATGGCGGGATTGCTCCACGATATTGGGGTGCTTTTTCTCTATACGCGCTTTCCGAAGGAGTATCAGAAGGTGTTGCGCAACGCGAACCCGCAAAAGGCGCGCCACGAGGTCGAAGGCGAGATTCTGGGTTTAGACCATGCGGAGGTGGGCGCGCAGATTGCCGATGGCTGGAACCTGCCCCCCCTGCTGGTGAACCTGATCGGTGCGCACCATGCGCCCTACTTGCCGGAGGGCGACCTGCGCTTCCTCACTGCCTGCCTGATGCTGGCGGACAGCTGGAGCCATCAACAGATTGCCACAGAACACGAGTTCGCCATCCCTGCCTATCCTCCTGAGGCGGCTCAGGTGGTCAATCTGCCCGATGACCGACGCGAAGCCATTCTGAAACGGGTGTTCGAATCGGTGTCCGCGATGCGTCAAGTGGTCGCCGCTTAGGCGGGAAGCGAACGGGACCACTTTGAGCCAGCAGGAACTCCTCGCGCCCTGGGTGAATCTTTTCCGCGGGTGATTTCGCGTGTTCAAGGGGCTACCGCTGACGCTGGGCGTGGAAGAGGAGTACCAGATTGTGGACGCGGAGACGCGCGCCCTCGATTCCTATGTGTCCAAAATCTTGCCCGATGGGCGTGTGCGCCTGCAAGACCAGGTCAAAGAGGAGTTCATGCAGTCGCAGATCGAGGTGGGGAGCCAGATTTGCGCCAATGTCCAGCAGGTGCGTCAGGAGCTTCGGCGGCTGCGGGGCGCCCTGATTGAAATCGCGGAGGCGAACGGCAAGCGCATCGTGGCAGCAGGCACGCACCCCTTCGCCCGCTGGATCGACCAGACCATCACGCCCAAACTGCGCTACAAGGCACTGGAAGAGAACATGCAGGACATCGCACGACGCCTGCTCATTTTCGGCATGCATGTGCATGTGGGCATCGGCGATTTGGAGCTGACCATCGATATCTTCAATCAGGTGCGCTACTTTCTGCCCCATCTGCTCGCGCTGTCGGTCAGCTCGCCCTTCTGGGACGGGCGTCGCACAGGACTGATGTCATATCGCAGTGTGGTGTTCGAAACGCTCCCGCGCACGGGCATCCCCGATTCGTTCCGCTCCTATGCCGACTATGACGCTTTTATGACCACTCTGGAGCGTGTGGGCGCCATCGATGACCGTACAAAGGTCTGGTGGGATGTGCGCCCCCACCCGAACTACAAGACGCTGGAGTTTCGCATCTGCGATGTGTGCACGCGCATCGCGGACGCGGTCTGCCTCGTCGCCCTCATTCAGTCGCTGGTCGCCTTTCTCTATGACCTGCGACGCAATAATCAGTCGTGGCGCATCTATCATCGCGACCTGATCCGGGAGAACAAGTGGCGGGCGGTGCGCTATGGGATTCACGGGGAGCTGATCGATTTTGGTGCGGGCAAGAGCGTGCCCTACGAAGAGTTGCTGGAGGAACTGCTCGCGCTGATTCGCCCCTATGCCGAGCAGTTAGGCTGTTGGGACGAGGCAAAACATGCGCGGCGCATCGTGAAGGAGGGCACCAGCGCAGACCACCAACTGCGCGTCTACAACGAATCGGGCGGCGACCTCCACGCCGTCGTGGACTGGCTCATCCGCGCCACCAAAGAGGAAGTGGATTGAGGGTAGAATCTCCTCACGAGGTGAAAACGACATGGCAACCCGCTATATTCTGAGCGACTATGTCCACCAAGCGATGGCGCAAGCCGTCTACGATAAGCTGGAGGATAACACCTTTGTCGGGCGCATTCCCTGCTGTCCCGGCGTGATTGCCTTTGGGGCAACGCTCATGGAGTGTGAGGAACAATTGCGCTCCACTTTAGAAGACTGGATATGGCTGGGATTAAAATTGGGACATCGATTGCCTGTGATTGGCAGGATTGACCTCAACAAGGAGCCTGTTTTGAGGCGGAACCCCAACACTTTGCGCAGTTATCTGCCCGATGTGCGGGAGCGATTCGTGGAGTTTTTCGGGTATGACCCATCGAAACGGGCTTCTGAATCGTTTAATAGGGTAGCAGGGGAAAATGCTCCTGAAGTTGGAGGGATGGACGATGAAGGCACTGAAGGCAGTGAAGAAGGGTTTACTGACGACACAGGAAGCGCGGGGGGTAAACACCCCGCGACGAAGTGGCGGTGCAATGTACGTGCAGTGCTGATGGAACCACGCATTCTCATAGCATGTCTTTTGCTTATGATTTGTCAAAGTGGACTGCCTCATCAATATTCCGATGATCCTTGGGAAAACACTCCTTTGCTTTTTAGCTATCTGATGCGGACTGAGGTTAGCCAACCAAGGAGCTCCATCGGCGAGCTATACGAGTGCGATCGCCAGGAGATGTATCAATTTCTTGGACTCTCTGACGCTGAGATTAATGAAATGAACCTGATAGCGAAGCGCGAATATGAGGCATTTCTTCAATTGAAGCATGCCCAAATGTATGGGAATTTTGCTCCATCTGCAATTCCCGATTGTCTTCCAACAGCTGAACCTGTTGAACCGATTGTTCCGCTGAGTCAGCTTGCCGGGTTAGATTGGGATATTGCTGTGTCGATAATTCATCAAGCGACCGACGAGCACTTGCGCGAACTGCTTGGGGCGCGCTATCCGCTGTTTCGTGAATGGATATGCAAATGGTTTCCCCGCCATATAGAGGATCTCAAGAAACAATTGTACTCAGATTTCCAGCCACAGGCTGATGCTTTTATGGTGTATGTCTATGCAACCCAGTATATTCCAGAGGATAGATGTAATCGGGAAGTAGCACTTCCTGACAAATATGTAAAATTCGCAAATCGAGCACGCGATAATCGAGCCTGGTGCAATCAGATTCCAGCAGGATATAGGCGATTCTTCTCCACGCCACATAGCCTTCAAAAGCAGGAGACCACCTTCTTGGTTCCACTTTACCAACCAGTCGAGATGGAGGCGATTTTCCTCGACTACTCGCCTTCCGCGTGGATTATCCACTGCGAATTGCTCCGTGTAAAGCGCCCTCAGCCAAACTCTCCTGAGGAGAGTCTGTCTCAGAAGGTCATCCGAGTTGATTTGGGACAGCTCATTAGCATCGGCTTTGACTCTGATGAGGACGCCAAAGTGATAGCACCCGATGGAAAACCTATCTCCTGTCGGAAGCTTTTACCGGGAATGCTCCTTCGTCTGCGTGGAGCGTTTTCCAGCGTCGAGTGTTTTTCTGCGGAGGAGATACGCTTGGTGAATCCCAAGATTCATCTCAAGCGTGCGTCTCTACGCGGGCAGATTATAGAAAGGGACCAGCTATGGGCACACCTACTTACTGCTGACCAGAAAGTCTATTTTCTCCTGTCGCAGTGGCCTGGTGTAATGGAGCTAAGTGGAATTGACCCTCAACAGTTTGAGGAGAAAGGCTTCCTCGTTTTGGATGTAGGCGATGAAGTACAAGTACGCGGTTGGTATTTAGACGAGGCTGTGTTAGTGGAGTCCCTGCGTTTGGTGAAAAGAGCTAAGTCCCAAAGAGGGGGGTTAGGGCATTAGCGAACCTTCAACACCGATATCGGATACTCCGTCGCAGGTTGGTTTTGTGTGGAAGGTGGAGCACAAGCGGCAGGCGGACAGTGGGCTCATCATAGGGTATGAGTATACCTATGATTTGTTAGGTCGGGTGGTGCAGAGTGTGGAGCGTCCGAGTGGGGACACGACGGTGTATGCTTACACGCCGGCGGGTCGGTTGCAGAGTGAGGAGCGGACGGGTCAGGTGGCGTATTCGCGAAACTACGAGTATAATCCTGATGGAAGCCGTTATTCGGTTAGTCGGAGTGATGCGCTGAACGGTTCTCACTGGGAGTTGTACTTGTATGAGGAGGTGTCAGGTCGTTTGGAGAGCGTGTTGGACTTGGTGAGTGGCGAGGTGAATGCGTTTGAGTGGAACCCTGAGGGCACTTTGGCGCGGTGGAGTGGACCCGTGCCTACCTCGGATAGACAGCAGATAGTCTATCAACGATTTTTCGAATATAATGAGAATGGCTTTCTCGTTCGTTTCTCACGGCGAGAAGGTGAGGAAGAGATCCGCCTACTGCAGGAGTTTCGGTATAATAGTGATGGTTGCTTAGTACACATGATCAACTACTGGGAGAACAAGGAATATCGCTTTGGCTGTGGTTTAGGATGTGGGGATGGCATCTTGCGCACCTATAGCCGTCCGCTAACAGGCTTGGATGGGGGATGGGCTGCACAAGAGGATTATTTGTATACTCCAACGAGTTGGTGGTTCAGCGATCCGTTTGCGAGTAGTGAGTTGCGCTCGCTGAATGCAGTATGGTATCAAGACTTGCGTGATGGAGGCACGGTGTATGCAGGTTATGCAAAGGACAGGTTTGGTGATCCTGTGGGGATACCATCGCCGTGGTCGCCCTCACGCCCAATGCCGCCGTTCGTTCACCCTGTACCACCACCTCTGGATCTCCCGTATCCTTACCTACCCGGGATTCGCGAGTTGATTCCTTGTCGCTTGAAGGCGGTGTCAGTGATAATAATTGTACATCCTAGTGAGCCTACGCCGCCATCTGATTCACCGGGTGTTCCCTTACCCCCACCAGTTGATCCAGCACCAGGGTTTCCGCCAAACACGCCTCCTCCTTTTATCCCCCCTGGAGAACCTGGGAAGCTTCCTCCTCCCCCACCACCAGTAGCTGGTTATCTCCCTTTCTTTGAGCTAATTCCAGAACGAGGTATGTCATTTGGTCTTTGCAATTACATTTGCCGTCGACAATTAAGACTGCCGTACTGCAATACACTTTGTAGACTGCTTGCAAATGGGGGATGTACCGTGTTGTTTGGGATATGTATAAATTCAAGAAATAAATTTTTTGCTGAAGCATGTATGATACTTTATGATACTATCTGCTTAGGACGATAAGCACCATGCAGAACCGAACAGAGTCTATGACAGATTTGTTTGAGGATATCCGACAGCGCCTCAGTAGCGAATATGAGGCATCACGCGAAACTGCCGTGCGGGCGCTCATCATGGCGCGGATCGCCGAGGCAGTGCCACTACTATTTCCAATTTTGGAGAGCGATCCAAGCGCCAGAGTGCGCGCTTTAGCAGCGCTGGCAATCGGCATTCTGACAAAGGAGGTTCACTTAGAAGAATCGGCACTGGCGCTATGCAAGGCTATAGAGGATGCCGACCCGTGGGTTCGAAAATACGCAGTGGCTGCTCTGAAACTTCTATCTTGTGATTCTGATTTCATATCAAAGAATAAATTAATTATAGAAAAATGTTTGAATGCTCTAGACGATTCGGAACCGCATGTAGTGATGGCTGCTGCTTATGTTTTGGAGAAAGCGACTCTGGATGAGGTGGACAGCCGCTTAGTGGTTTTGTTGAACCATCCGGATTGCTGGGTGCGTCTTTCTGCTGTGCGGGTGCTTATCGAGCGCGGTTATCGCTCTACCGAGCTATCCCGCTCTATAGATTTACTCCAAGAGGAGTTTGAGAGATTGAATTACACAATATTAGAAGAGTATGATTTTGATATCGTCGAGGTAAACCCATCGGATTTCTTTAGTAAATTGAGAGCAAAGTTAGAAACATAATCCCTGTTGAGGAATGGGTATAGTTTATGATTATGATGGAGGTGGGAACATCAGTGTGGCATATGAGTATGGGTATAATGGGGATGGTGTCAGGGTTTGGAAAAAAGACCATCTGAACGGGCAGGAGTATCGGTATGTATGCCGAATTGGGTGTGGTGGTGTGCCGATGCGAGTGTACAACCGAGCGATGGGGAACGCGAGTTGGACGAGTGTAGAGGACTACCTGCCTGCAGGCAGTGCGCTGGGGTACAATGGGAACTGGCGGATAGCGCATTCAGGAGGCGAGTGTTTTAGGCTATTTTAGAGCGCTACCATATAACATAAAACTTAAGGAATATCTCGAATGCTGCTACCTCGCGTGTGATGTTAGTGGAGGAAAATTTGATCCGCCAGGTCATTGCAACGAGTTCCTCCCTAAGTGATCAACCGAGCATAAGGGGGTCAAGAAGATGAAGAAGAGGCTGGTTTTGGGAACAACGATATTTCTGATAACACTACTTGCGATCGTCGTGCTGATGCAGACAAAAACACCTTCAGCACAGGAAATAGACTACTCCAAATATCAACCCTATCCCTCGCCAGATGGCTCGTTTGCGCTTCTTCAGGACAAACAATCAGGGGCAGTGCTGCTCTATTCGCTCAAGAAACAGTCTCTGCTCAAGCGGTACGACGAGCAAATCGGTGTGCCTATGGTGGGAGGAGCGATGTGGAGCCGCCAATCCAAGCGGTTTTTGCTTCTCTCGGATAATCCACCTGAATACATCGTGATGGAGGTTGAGACCCCACGGTCGTGGCGCCTCAACCTAAGTCCTTTCCAAGACGATGAGACAGCAGGGTTGAAGGCGGTTCTGTCGCCTGATGGCAAAGAGGTGATTGCCGAAACCGATAGCGGGATTATCCTGTGGGAGGTCGAGAGCGGCGCAGTCCACGAATTCAAGTTGAACCTGGAAGCGCTTGCTGATTTGTACTCTTTGACTTGGGTGCGTCCGAAGCAGTTCGTTGCGAGGTTCGGAGCGCGCTCGCCTCGTCTTGTGCTGTACGATGCTGAGAAACGGCAGGCGATTTCCATCACCCCGCGCCTGCCCCTGAAAGGAACGAGCACGCTCCCTTGGGCGACCTCCGATGGGCATATCGTGTTGTGGACGAAGCATTCGGAACAGCGGTGGCTCGGATTACTGAACCCTTATTCGGGAGAGGTGGAGCTCCTGATTTCTCAGGATGCTTTTGACAAGGAAGGGGCGAGGTTGTGGGGACTTTGGCATTGGAATCCGAACCCTGAACGCCCTGTACTCTATGGCATTACGCAGGATGAAACAGGTATCAAGTTGGTGCGGTTGAACCTCTCGGAACGTTCGGTAGAGGGCACTGTTTTTATCGATACGCCTTTTGGTGTGGATGCTCAGGGGCATATATGGTACGCTCTCAGTGAAGGGATAGTGCTGTACGAATCACTGTCTCGTAAATAGCGCGTACTGCGTCCAGATGCTAACGAAAACGGGAACCCATCGGTGGCATATGAGTATGGGTATAATAGCGACGGTGTCAAGGTCTGGAAAAAAGACCACTTCCTGGAATAGGAATAGTATATCCTTTGCGTATTCTGCTTGCGCAGCAGGATGTTTCAGGTTGGAAACTGACAATAGAGGGTTCTGATGAAGTGGCGTGAGCGGTGGGCATCGCTTCTCCTATTGATAGGGGTTGGACTGTGGCTAGTGGCTCTCATTTTAATTATCCCGCGCAGAAGAAGACGAAGAAGATTAAGGTCTCTATTCAACCCCACCCTTTGGAAGCTGGCAGGCATTCTCGCGCTGATTGGTGGCATCTTTGTTTTTGTGGGGTTGATTGCCACAGCGGTCATTTATCTCACGCGCCGATGGGGGCTACGACGCATTTACCCCGGCGCAACAGTTATCGCCTGCTTTTGCACCAATCGGCAGGGAGAGATGTTTGTGTATCCGATGGGATGTGCGCCCAGCGAGTTGTGCTACTATGTGCGCCTGCGCTTGCCCGACGGTGAGAGCGAGGAGTTTGAATGCACTTTTGCCCTGTTCCAGCGGTTGCGTGAAGGGATGCAGGGCACAGCAGTGTGCCAGGGCAATTGCCTGCTGGCGTTTTATCCCTCTTCAGGGAGCACACAAAGATAGGCGATTTGCTCAGGTGCGGTATGCCGAGTTAATTTTCACATAGTCGGCGGTCAGGTCGCTTGACCAATAAATGGCGTACTTTATGCTTTCCCGCGCCAGAGGTAGACCATGAGGCAGGCGATGTCGGCGGGGCGCACGCCCGGAATGCGCGCTGCCTGACCGATGGTGCGAGGGCGCACCCGCGCCAACTTCTCGCGCGACTCGCGTGAAATCGCGCTCAACGCCTCATAGTCGATATCCTCTGGAATGAGCCAGTCCTCCATCTTGCGCATCTGCTCAATCTGGTTCTGCTGTTTGCGCAGGTAGATTTCGTACTTGACGCGAATCTCGATGGCTTCCGCGATTTCGGGTGGCACGGGCGTATCGGGCGGAAAGAGCTGGGCGAGCATTGCGTAGGTGGCTTCGGGGCGACGCAGGTATTCGCGTGCGCTCAGGCGTGTGTTCACGGGTGTGCCGCCCAGCGCAACGAGGCGCGGGTTGTGTCGACCACTCATCTCAAGGCGCTCCAGCCTCTGCAATTCGGCTTCGATGTGTGCCTGACGCGCCTTGAACCGTCGCCACCGCTCGTCGTCCACCAGCCCGATTTCGCGTCCGATAGGCGTCAGCCGTTCGTCGGCATTATCGTGGCGCAGGTGCAGGCGGTGTTCCGCGCGCCCTGTGAGCATCCGATAGGGGTCTTCCACCCCCTTGGTCACGAGATCATCGATAAGCACGCCGATATAACTGGAATCGCGTTCCAGCACGAGCGGTTCGCGTCTTTGGGCATAGAGCGCAGCATTAATCCCCGCGATTAGCCCTTGCGCGGCGGCTTCCTCGTAGCCCGATGTGCCGTTAATCTGCCCCGCCAGAAACAGCCCGCGCACCCGCTTGGTCATCAGCGTCGGATGGAGCTGGTCGGGATAGACCATGTCGTACTCCACTGCATAGCCAGGGCGAATCATCACCACCTCTTCCAGACCGGGCAGGGTGCGCAGGAACGCCCACTGCACCTCCTCAGGCAGGCTGGTGGACATGCCCTGCACATAGAGGTCGTCCCGATCCCAATATTCCTGCTCCAGGAAGACGGGATGGCGCTCCTTGTCGGGGAATCGCACGATTTTGTCTTCGATGCTGGGGCAGTAGCGCGGTCCGATGCCCACGATATGCCCGCCATACATGGCGGAGCGGTGCAGGTTCGCGCGGATGATGGCGTGCGTGTGTTCGTTGGTGAAGGTTTGCCAGCAAGGGAGCAAGGGGCGAGGCGGGTTTAGGCAGTCATGCAGGTAGGAGAAGGGCGGGCATGGCTCCGACGGCACTTCGGTCAGACGCGAGAGGTCAACGCTTTTCTTGTCGATTCGGGGCGTGGTGCCCGTTTTGAAGCGCCCGATTCGGAAGCCGAGCTGCTGGAGGGCTGAGGTTAGCCCGGTGGCGGGCGGGTCGCCAAAGCGCGCGGCGTGTATCTTCTGCTCGCCAATATGGCACAGCCCGTTCAGAAAAGTGCCGGTGGTCAGCACGACGGCGTGCGCGGTGATTTCGATGGACTGCTCGTCCTGCACTCCCTCGCGACCCAGTTGTGCCACCACGCCATAGCAGACGCCATCACGCACCAAAAGGCGTTCCACTTTGCCCTCCATCAGCGTCAGGTTCGGCTGGTGGCGCAGGGTGGCGAGCATCTGCGCGGGATAGAGCGACTTATCGGCGTGGGCGCGCAGGGTGCGGATGGCGGGACCTTTGCCCGTGCCCACGAAGCGGATATGCGTGAGCGTCCAATCGGTGTTGATGCCCATCTGCCCGCCCAGCGCGTCGATTTCGCGCACCAGATGACCTTTGGCAGGACCCCCGATGGAGCAGTTGCAGGGCATGTGGGCGGTGCGTTCGAGGTTGAGCGTGAGCGCGAGCGTTCGGCAGCCCAGCCGCGCTGATGACAGCGCGGACTCACACCCCGCATGCCCTGTGCCCACCACAATCACATCGAAGTCTGGCATCGGCAGGAAAAGTGTACCCGATGGGGTATCATGCGCCTGACCAGTCGCTGCCCTGTGCCGCCTGGTCTAAACCGACCACAAAGGGGGTGATAGGTGATGAGTAACCGTCACCGTACTGTGGAGGGGATGGCATTTTAGCCACCCGTAGACGGGTTGGCGATGCCGACCGACCCGTGGGGCGGAAGGTTAGCGACGCCCGCTACGGGATTCGGCGATGAATGCATCCTCTCCTGAACGAAGGCGCCGGGTGTGAACCCGGCGCTCCCAAAAATCTATACTTTGGGGGACGAGAACGATGGCAAAACAGTGGCTTGGTCAAATCGCGCACTGGTGGAACATCGCGAAGGAGCTTTCGCCCAAACAGGTGGAGCGGGAGCTGCTCACGCCGTTCCGTATCGCGCTCATCGGTCAGCCCGATCGGGTGGAGGCGGTGTGGCGCGTGCTGACCAACGGTGCCAGCCCGCAGATATTGCAAACCGCCTCGGAATATGTGAAACGCTTCAGCGGACCGCCTCAAGAGGAGTTCGACTATATGCTTGCCTGCGACGCGCTGGAGGTGCCGCAGGACGCTATCGACGCGATTGTCGACCACTTTCAGCGGCACGAGTTTCCGCTGGTCGCGCTGGCACGGGTTCTGCCCGGCACGCGCGAGATGGTGGTCAATCGGCTGATTGAGGAGGTCGCCTCGCTGAACGCGGGGATTGCGATGCTCTCGGCGATTCCGTCAGTGTTTCCGCTGCTGGGACTGCTGGCGCCGCCGGCGGCGCTGGCGGATATTGTGGTGCTGACCAAGAACCAGTTGCTGATGGTACTGCGCGTGGCGGCGGCGTACGGCAAGGCGCCCGACTGGCGCAAGCGGCTGCCGGAGCTGGCAAGCGTGCTGGGCGCCGCGTTCGGCTGGCGCGCGGTGGCACGCGAGCTGGTCGGCTTCGTGCCCGGTGGGGTCGGCATGGTGGTCAAGGGGATGGTCGCCTATGCAGGCACGCTCACGGTCGGGCGCGCCGCCGCATGGTACTACGCCACGGGCAGAACGCCCGGCAAAGCCGAGCGCGAACGGCTCTATCAGCAGGCATGGGAGGAAGCCCGCGAGAAGAGCCAGGAATGGAATAAGCCGTGAACCGTTGGCTAATCACGCTCCTTCTGAGCCTGGGCTATGCCAGCCCTCACCCCCATCCCTTTTTTAGCCCTCACCCCCTGCCCCTCTCCCAAAGGGAGAGGGGGGCTGAGGTGCGTCGCACCCAGCCAAACTCCCCCTTCTCCCACAGGGAGAAGGGGATTAGGGGGATGAAGGCTTCTCCCACAGCGTGGGATATTGGGGAGAGAGCGGGAAAGCCGCAACTGATTGTTTGCCCTGACCCCGATGCGCCGCTGGTGGCGATAGAGGTCTGGGTGCGGGCAGGAAGCGCGGATGAGACGCGCGAGACCTCTGGCTCAGCCCATCTGCTGGAGCATATGATTTTCAAGGGCACGGCACAACACCCGCCGGGCGCGCTGGACGCCATCATCGAATCGGCGGGTGGCATCCTATCCGCCAGCACCGAGCGCGACTGGACGCGCTTTTCTCTGGCGTTGCTTCCTGACCGATGGGAGCCAGCCTTGCGCATGCTGATGGTGCACTTGCTCCAGCCCGCCCTGCCCGAAACGGCGCTTCAGCGCGAGCGGGAGCTGATTTTGCAGGATGAGTATGCGCTCCATCGAGCAGACCCCATCCGCACCGCCCGCTACGCCTTCTATGCGCGGGCATACGGGGAACATCATCCCTACGCCCTGCCACCGCTCGGCATCCCCGATTCGCTGGCGAGGCTCTCGCGCGAGGAGCTCATGGCGTTCCACGCTCGCCACTATCGCCCTGAGCGCATGGTGATTGTGGTGGTGGGACCTGTGGAACCTGCGCGCGTGCGCGAGGTGTTATCTCTCCCCTCCGTTGAAGGAGAGGGAGACCCCTCACCCTCTGCCCCTCTCCCAGCGGGAGAGGGGAGTCCGCTCTCACCCTCTGCCCCTCTCCCAGCGGGAGAGGGGAGTCCGCGCATCCCCCTTCTCCCTGTGGGAGAAGGGGGGTTGGGAGATGAGGGCTATCCAAGGGGGGTTGTGGAACTCGCTCAGCCAGACCTGCTGGCGATGGGTGTGGTGGCGCCACCTGCCCCGAATCCCGATGCGATGCTCTCAGCGGAGGTCATTCGCCTCGCTCTGGCGGAACCCCACCTCGGACTGCTCTGGGCACAGGACGGGCAAGAGGAGGGTCAGCCTGCACCCAATCAGCGTCCGCCCATCGCTTTCCTACAAAGCGAATATCTGCCGCGTCCCCAGCCTGGCTTGATGCTCTTCTTCTTTCAGGCTTGTGCCGACGCGCCAAGCGACTGGCAACAGCGGGTGCGCCAACGCTGGCAGACCGCCGTTCGCCAAATCGTGGAGGGGCGTGCCCGCCCGCAGCTGGAGCAGGCGAAACAGTGGCTGATTGCGCGTCATCGGGTAGCGATGAGCAACCCGCTGGAACGCGCGCGCCTCTATGCCCTCTATGCTACGCTGGGTATACCCTCTCTGCCCGATGAGTATGTCGAGCGTGTGCGGTCGCTTACCGCCGAGAAGATAGAAAGCGTGGCGCGGGCGATGTTTGCCGAGGGTCAGGAGACGCAGGGCAAACAGATTAGCACGGGCGAGACGCCCGTACCACTTGATGGGCAAGATGCCCCAGCCACGCTTTGCACGGGCGAGACGCCCGTGCCACGCGATAGCGCGAATGGCGAAGAGCGAACAGTCGCTCCGCCCCATCCCTCACCCACTACTCCCCCGTCCATTTTCCGTCAGGTGCTTTCGAGCGGGGTGCGCGTGATTGCCCTGCGTCAGCCGGGCGCATCGCAGGTGGTGATACAGGCGGTGATTGCCTTTGGAGCCGATGCTGAGCGCGACCTACCAGCGGGCACAGGCGAGTTGACCGCCCGCATGCTGTTCACCGCCACGCGCAACGAGACTCAAGCGTCGCTCGCCTATCGCATCGCACGCTCTGGAGGCAGCCTCCAACTCTACTGGGAGCCGATTGGCGTGCGCATTCTTGCCGTCGCTGAGCCGGCGACCCTTGAGAATGTGCTGTCGCTTCTTCGCGAAGGGTTGACCCGCGCCGAGTTTGAACCCGATGTCCTGCACGACGCCCTGCAGATGGCGATTGCCGAGAGGCGTCGGATGGACGCGGTGCACGAACTGCCTCTCTATGACACGCTCTTTCGCACGCTCTATGGCACGGGCGGTCTGTATGCCTCCGCCGAGAGCCTCAAGCAGGTGCGCCTTGAGCATGTGAAAGCGTTCTATCAGCGCTACTATCGTGCCGACCGATTCGTGTTTGTGATTGCGGGCGACATGCCCGTCGAGCGGTTGACCGAACTCATGCAGCGCTACTTTGGCTCGCTCAATGAGGGCGCGGAAAGCGAGGCTCGCTCAGGGGCGCGTCTGAATTCCAGCCCGATGGCGCCTCGCCCTGCAGTGGGTTTGGTGGTGGATGCCGTTTCGTGCCCACAAAATGCGCCCACGCTCTATATCGGCTTCGGTCAGCGTGTGCCCCTGCGTTCGCCAGAGGAGTATGCAATGCTGTTGATAAGGCAAGCGATGCTCTGCGAGGGCAAGAGTTGCACGCTCTTTCGCGAGTTTCGCGCGGCGCAGGGCATGGGCTACGCTTTTGGCGGCACAACAATCATCTGGCAGGGTGAAGCCGTGCTGATGGGCTTCCTGCAGCTGGGCGCGAGCCGTGCGCCTCAGCAAGAGGCGTTGCTTAAACGCCTGCAAACTATGCTGAGCCAGCCCGAGACGCAAGCCGACGCGCTGGATCGCGCCCGTGCGCTGGTGGAGGCACGCTGGCGACGCGACCGAATGGACATCTTCGAGCGCACCCGTCGGTTGGCGCTTGCCGAGGCGGGTGGCGTCGGCTACCTTGCAGAAGAGACCCTGCCCGAACGGCTCAAACGAGTAGATAAGGCGTCGCTCAGCCTTTTTAGTGAAGAATAGGCAGAGAAAAGCCCTGCCCCCACGCTTTTTGGTGTACAATAGAAGTGGGCGATGCGACTCGATCCGCGATTTGACGCCTATCGGGAGCTGGGGCTTGCGCCCGACGCCTCGCAAGAGGAGATTCGGCGGGCGTACCGCATGCTGGCGCGACGCTACCATCCCGACCAAGCCCCGGAAGGCAAGGAGCGCGAATACGAGGAGAAGATGAAGCGGGTGAACGCGGCATACGCTCTGCTCTCTCACCCAGAGCGGCGCGCGCAGTACGACCACTTGCGTCAGAAGGGGGCGTCGCCCTCACAGGGTTCTCCCGCCCCTGCCCGTGCCTCTGTGCGCGTTGCACCTGGGAATGACCCCTATTTTCAGATGCGGGCAGGCTATCAACAGCGGCTCTATCGGCTCCATCTCAACACGCGCGCCCTGCCCGCGTGGGCGCAGCTGCTATCGGGGTTGTTCGGGGGGTTGGGGCTGGTGGTGGGCTTTCTGATGGGTCTGCCGTTCGGCATCGTGGGCTGTATTCCGGGCGCACTGGTGGGGCTGGTCGCGGGCATGCTGGTGGGGCTGTTTGCGGTCTATCTGCTGATTTTGGGGCTACCCATCGCACTTCTTGCGGGCTTCGGCTACTGGGCACTCGGCATGCCAGGTGTTCTGCTGGGCGTGCTGATTGGCGTTCCCGTCGGCTGGCTCTGGCTGAGCCGAATCTGCTCCACGGCTTGGGTGTCCCGCCCATAAAGTAGCACGGGCGAGATGCCCGTGCTAATAGGAGGAAGGAGGAACGCTACTTCCCGCCTGCCACCCACGCGCGTTCGTGCTGAATCACATAGTCCGCCACTTGCCGACGAAGCGCCATGGTGTTCACCTCGCTTGTTCGGCGGGTGTAGCGCTTGAGGGCAGTGAGCAGTATCTGGAGCATATCGCCCTCCGCGAAGGAGTGGATGGCGCGTCGGGCACTTGCTTCGATTTTGTCGAACGCATCGTAGGCGAACACGCGCGTCATTGCCAGCGGAAGGCTAATGTCCAGCCCCTTCTGCTGGAGTTTGCGGGTGCGAAGCCATGCGCTCTCCATCGCATAGAGCTGGATGAGGCAGTCCGCAAGGTATCCCACAATCTCCTGCTTCTCCTCTAAGCCCGTGCCCACCTGTTCTACCGCCATCCCCGCCGTGATGAGCACTGCCTTCTTTGCGTTCACGATATAGCGCCCAATTGCCTCCAGTGGGTCGATGGGGTCTGGAGTCGGCATCTGGGGCTGGTTCAGTTCCGAGCGCAGTTGCTGAATCTTCTCCATCAAGCCGGGCAGTTTGCCCTTCAGCGCACGACGCATGAGCTGATCCAGCATCAGCAGGCGGTTGATTTCGTTCGTGCCCTCGAAGATGCGGTTGATTCGGCTATCACGGTAGATTTGGGCGGCGGGGAACTCCTCGGTGTAGCCGAATCCACCGTGAATCTGCATCGTCTCGTCCGCCACATAGTCCAGCACCTCCGAGCCGAACACCTTCAGGATGGCACACTCGACGGGGTACTCCTCGTCCGCCTCACGATACTGTGCGTTGGCGTCGGGCGCGAGCGGGTCGATGCCGTGAAACACCTCTTCCAGCATGCCAGCAGTGCGATAGACGGTGCTTTCGAGGGCGTAAATCTGGGTCGCCATCTCTGCCAGTTTGTGCTTGATGAGACCGAAATTAGCAATCGGTTGCCCGAACTGCTCGCGCTGTTTGGCGTAGCGGGTGGCAATGGTGAGCGCTTCTCGGCATCCGCCCAGTGCTGCCGCGGCTAACTTGAACCGCCCGATGTTCAGCACGCCAAACGCCACATGGTGCCCCTTGCCGATTTCGTGAAGCACATTCTCAACAGGCACTTGGGCATTCTCCAGAATCACCCTGCGCGTGCTGGAGCCTTTGATTCCGAGCTTATGCTCCTCGCGCCCGACCGACACGCCGGGGAAGTTGCGCTCCACGATGAAGGCGGTGAACTTCTCGCCATCCACTTTGGCGAACACGATAAAGAGGTCTGCCCAGCCGGCGTTGGTCGTCCACATCTTCTCGCCGTTGAGCAGGTAGTATTTACCATCGGGTGAGAGGGTGGCTTTGGTGCGGGCGGAAAGTGGGTCAGAGCCACAATTCGCCTCGCTGAGCGCGAACCCAGCAATCAGCTCGCCTTTCGCCAGGCGGGGCAGGTACTTCTGCTTCTGTTCGGGCGTGCCGAAAAAGAGGATAGGGAGCGTGCCGATGCCCACATGCGCACCCCACGAGACGGCAAAAGACGCCTGCAGGCTCATCCGCTCGGCAATCAGGGTGCTGGTCGTCTTGGGCAGTTCCAGCCCGCCGAACGCTTGGGGCAGGTCCGCGCCCAGCAGTCCCAGCTCGCCCGCCTTTTTGAGTAGGCTGACCACCAGCCCTTCCTCCTGCTTCTCGATGGCTTCGTTGCGGGGCTGTATCTCACCGCGCACAAAATCTTCCGCCGCTTGCGCCAGCAGAAGGTCCTCTGAAGTGAAATCTTCGGGGGTGAACACCTGCGTCGGCTCCACCTCACGCAACAGGAACTCGCCTCCACGCAAAGTAATCGTTCTCATCGCTTTGCCTCCATCGGGGTTAGTATACCCCATTTTTAACCGACTGTTCGAATCGGCGGCTATTTTCTCGGCTCCAGTTTCACATGCCCGTCGGCATAGAGCACGACCACCATCGTAGGGTCGCCCCAGTCCAGCCCGCCAACGGGTGTCGTTGCTGGCGATTCGATGCTGGCGAGGCTTTGACCGTCCATCAGATAAGTGAAAACCATTTGCCCCGTAAAGATATCCAGAAAAACCTCCCGATTGCGCAGGTAGGGCATGAGCAGTTCCGATATGTTGCTATTAGGTGGAAAGGTTTCATCGTAGTCCGCACAATACATCAACAGCGATAGATTAATCTGCTTGGCGTTAGAGAGATAGTAGTTGTGTATATCCTCTTGTGTCGGTTCCTGCCCACAGGCAATCTTTTCGGGTAGGGTTTTTGGCTCGCGTTTGCGCAGTGGGATATAAAAGAGTTGCCCGCGCCAGCTCCGATAGGCAATCCCGCTCTCATCGGGAGCTAATGAATAGATGTCGGGATGGGCATCATACGCCACAATCGCTTCGCGCCATCGCTCCGTCCGAGCCTCAAGCGACTGGAGAAGGAGGTAGGCAGCAGGCGCTTGAGAGCCGTTCGGATAGCGCACCGCCTCTATCTGTAGGTGGGCGGAGCGACGAGCGCGATAATCCGCTTCAAAAGATTTCTCTACTAATTGTTTATATTGCTCCTTCGATATCGGAGTCAACCGATCGGTTCGCACATCGTAGAGAGCATATTCCGCGTCGCCACCCCTCCGATAGGTGGCGAGACAGAGCGTCGAATCGGGAGTCCAGTGGGCATAGGTAAGGGGCTTCTCGAAGGTGCGAATGACGCGCCCAGTTTGCAGGTCAAGCACTTGCGGATTGAGCCAGGTTATCGCGACATATCTGCCATCGGGCGATAGAGGTAGCCTGCCCGACAGGGATAACCGGAATAGCCGTCCATTCAGTTGGGCAATCAGCTGGGATTTACCTTGGCGAGGCATCCGCAAATAGAGGCGAGTCTGGCTTGAGAGGGTTTCACGCGGTGCAGGAAGCCCCTCTAAATCGCTCTGGCGCGCTACCTCCTCGCTTACCACATACAAGACGGCTCGCCCTTTCAGCACAACCGCCCAGAAATCGATGTTGTTCTGATGAATCGGGGTGGTGCGCTTGGTCGTGGGGTCGTAGAGGTAGAGTGCATTCGTACGCTTGAGTTGGTAAAACGAGGGATCCGTACGCATCTGTACATAGCTTTCTCGTTCAGGGAATGGGTCGCGCAGATAGACCAGATAGCGCCCGCCTTCGAGCCAGTCGAAAGCCTGCACATCGGTCTCGGCGACCAGCTGAATGGGTGCGCCCGCTTCCACGATTTTGCCTTTGATGGCGACCGTGGGTGGGGTAGGCTCCTGCCCCACACTCATGGTGACCAGCAGGCTAAGCAGATACAACCCGCGTGCACACCGGCTCATAGTTTCACCCGCGTCTCATATAATACCTGGGCTCTGTCGTCGGGCAGTTCGCGGTTGCGCTTGTGCAGGATGCGCACGACTGCCTCATCGGGTTCGCCAATCAGAGGCACGCGCACCACGCGCCGTTCGCCTGGTTGAAGGCGGGTGTCGGAACCGTCAATCGCCACATTATCTGCCAGTAGCTCCTGCTTCTTGCCCACTTCGGTGCCCGCCTTCAGCAGGCGCACATCGATAATCGCGACCACCTGCTCGGGACCCGTGGGGAAGGTGTGCCCGACCCACACGCTCTCCAGTTTGACCTGAAGCGCATCATCTTTGCGCTCCGTCTCCACCTTCACGCCCTTCTGGAACATCTCAGGTGTTGCACCCTCGAACTTATGCACGCGCGCCTTGCGCACGGGCAGTCCCGATGGGGCGACAGCAATTGGACGCTCCACGACGGGCATATGGCAGTTGACACAGCCGCGCGGGTCCTTCGCCCATTGGGTCTGTTTGAACGAATCGTAGGTGCCGAACACCTCGTGGCAGGTGCCACACATCTCGTGCGTGCCGAACTTTTCGTTCTTCACGACGGGTCCGGGATGGTCTTCGGGTTGTGTGCCCAGTGTGCCGTGGTAGGCACCGTTGGCGTCGCGATGGCAGCTGATGCAGTCGATGCCATGCTCGCGCATTTCACCGCGCAGGTCGGGATGTTCACCGAAGCCCTTGACCAGGATTGGCTCTGGCGCGTGGCATGGCAAGCACATCTTGATGGAACGGTTGCCCGTGGACATCGCGAAGGTCTCGCTGACCCAGGCTTGGGCATGGCGCGATTGCGCCCAGTCCTGTGCCTCCTGACGGTGGCAGACCTCACACTGCTCGCGCAGTTTGGGCAAGGCAGGGTTCTCTTGCGACGGCTGTTGGGGATGACGCGCAGACAACCCCACCAGCCCCATCAATACCGCACACGAAACGCCCCAACCGATGGTCGCCTTCATACATTCCAAACTACGCCCCAAGCGAGCCGATCCCTGCCTAAGACAGTGGTGCGGGATAAACACATGGTCTTCTGCATGGTGAGAACTTAAGCGCACACGAGTTGTTGAACGAGTTTGTTCCTATGGTGGCTGGTGGGGTCAAGCTTGTCTTGACCCCACCCTGTGCACTAACCCCGACTACATGCGCTAACCCCGACCGCAGCACACTTCACAGTCCGGGCACGGGCAGCAGTCTGGGCACGGGCAGCACTCCGGGCATGCCTCGCATCGCGTCAGCTGCAATAGCTGGAAGGACCGCATGCGCCATCACCTCCTTCGTTTGGGATTGGGGCAAATCGGAAACCCATGATACAGCAGCCGTTCACGCGCATTTGCAGGCACTGCTGCATGCGGGCGATATCGCGAGCGACGCGCAGGTCGTCTGCCAGCCTTGCTCGCATCGAGGCAAGTAGCGTGCTGACGAAGGGTGCTGCCTCTGCAGAGAGGCGGTAGTAAATCCATTTACCGTGCCGTCGAGTGGTCACCAGCCCCACCTGACGCAGTAGTTGCAGGTGCGTGGAGAGGGTTGATTGCGGCACCTCCAGCACATACGCCAGCTCACACACGCACCATTCGCCCTGCTGAAGCATTAGCAATATACGCAGGCGCGTCGGCTCTGCTATCGCCTTCAATACATCTGTCGTCTGCTTCAATTGGGTTGCTCTCATATCGGCAGATATCGATATGATACCATGCCTAAGACACCTTTGTCAAGGGGGGACTTGATATTTAGCCATGCTAAGGGGTATATTTATAGAGAATGGAGGAAACGAACGATGGAGAGTCACCTACGGAGTGTTCGGACGAGGCGGACGGCACCATTGCCTGTTCGCGGCTTTACGCTGATCGAACTGCTGGTGGTGATTGCGATAATCGCCATTTTGGCAGCGATCCTGTTCCCCGTGTTCGCACAAGTGCGCGCGAAAGCGCGGCAGACCAGCTGCTTGAGCAACTTGCGCCAGCATGGGCTGGCAATAGCCATGTATGTGCAGGACTGGGAGGCTTTCCCACCCTTTTCCTATGTCACCCATGGGGTTCCTGTGCGCTGGTATGATCAGGTGTATGCCTACACACGCGACGCGGGCATCTTTGTCTGTCCGCAGGTCGCGCGCAAGTGGGCATTCGGGCAGGCGGGGCGCAACGCCACCTATGGCTATAACTACCAGTATCTGGGCAATTCACGCGCCAACTGCTGGAATGTGCCGGTGCTGGAGAGCCAGATTGAGACGCCGAGCCAGATGATCGCGGTTGCGGACAGTCGTGGCACGGGCACACTGCCCTGTGATAATGATGAGCCGAGCGATGCCGATTTCCTCAATCCCGACTGCCTGTTTAATCATGGTTATTCGCTTGATCCGCCCGTGCTACCCCCGTGCCGGTTCGGCTCTGGACCGAATAGCCCCAGCAACTCCGGGCGTTGGAGTCCACCTCATGACCGCCACAACAAGGGCGCGAATGTCGTGTTTGCTGACGGGCATGCAAAGTGGGCAGGTATCGATTTGATATATCGGGATAACCGCTGGTGGAATGGGCGGTATCCTGACCCGAACCCTTGAGCGGTGTTTCTGTACCCGCTTAGCAGGAGATTCGGGATAGGCAGGCGAACCGATAGGGCATGGATGGGGAGCAGGCAGGCAAGCGCTCCGAACGCGGGGCAACGGCGCGCGCGATGGGGCTTGCGCTGTGCCTGATGCCCCTTAATGCCCTATGGGTCGTCTCGCTAGAGGTGGTGCGCTACAGCGGTCAGCCGACCACCATTTCTATTTTCTATCATGTCATCTTCTGGCTAACCGCGCTTGTGTTGCTCAATCGCTGGCTCTTGCGTGTTCGTCCGCGTTGGGCGCTGGAGCCGGGCGAACTGTTGACCCTCTACACGATGCTCTGCCTCGCTTCCGCACTTGCAGGACACGACTGGCTGGAGGTGCTTATCCCCATTCTGACGCACGGCACGCATTTTGCGGATGAAGTGAACCGCTGGGCAACCCGCTTACTGCCCCATTTTCCGCCGTGGCTCATTGTGCGCGACTCTGGAGCGGTGCATGCCTTCTATGCAGGGTCCAGCAGCCTGTACGAGTTGCGCTTTTTGCTTGCGTGGGCGATACCCGGGCTGGTCTGGAGCGTGTTTCTGAGCCTGCTGACGGGCGTGATGCTCCTCATTAATCTGCTGTTCCGCCATCAGTGGACGCAAGCGGAACGATTAAGCTTCCCGCTGGTGCAGATCCCGCTGGAGATGGTGAGTGGCACACTCTATCGGGAGCGACTGTTCTGGGCGGGCTGCCTTGTGGCGGGCGGAATCGATTTCTGGAATGGCTTGCGGATGTTTGTGCCCTCTCTGCCCGCCATCCCCGTGAAGGCGGTGGACTACGGCTATCTGTTTCCGAATCCCCCGTGGAACGCCATCGGCTGGTTCCCCGTGGGCTTTTTCCCCTTCGCCATCGGCATCGGCTACCTGTTGCCTATCGATTTGCTCTTTTCATGCTGGTTCTTCTTCTGGTACTGGAAGCTGATGCTGGTCGTGTCGAGTTATATGGGCTGGAGCGCGACGCCGCGCTTCCCCTACACCAACGAGCAGGCGTTTGGGGGCTATCTGGCGATTGCATTACTGGTGCTGATGCAGAGTGGCGCGATTTGGCGAAGGATACGCGCGTCGTTGGAGTCGGCGCGAGATGCGCAAGTCGGTGAGCCACTCCCCTACCGAACGGTGCTGATTCTGCTTGTGCTGGGCGTTGGATTGCTCTGGTTGCTCTGCTCGTTGATGGGCATGCGAGCGTGGGTGATTGCGCTGTTTCTGCTGATTTACTTTGCGCTTTCGCTGGCGATTACGCGCATGCGGGCAGAGTTGGGACCTCCTGCGCACGACTTGCACTTCAGTGGTCCTGACCATCTCCTGCCTGCCTTGCTGACCCCCCAGCAGATGAGCAAGAGCGAATTAGCGGCGTTCACCACTTTCTATGGGTTCAACCGTGCCTATCGGGCGCACCCGATGCCGTTCCAGATGGAGGGGCTGAAAATGGCGGAGCGGGGTGGTTTCCTCTCGGCGCGCTATGTACTGGCGCTCTGGCTGGCGTGTGTGGCAGGGGTGGTGGTCGGTTTCTGGGCGAACCTACACTTGCTCTATCATTATGGGGCAGGCGCGCGGGTGGAACCACCGTTCGTGCCCCTAATTTTTGGAGGGGAAGCGTGGAATCGGCTGGACAGCTGGACGAACAATCCAGCGCAGGTCAGCGCAAGCCTGCCCGCGATAGGCGTCGGCTTCAGCACCGCCATGCTGTTGGGTCTCATTCGCCAGCGGTGGACAGGTTTCCCTTTGCACCCTGTGGGCTATGCGGTTTCGAGCAGCTGGTCGATGGCGGTGCTATGGGTGCCGATGCTGATTGCGTGGGTCATCAAGGGCGCGATTCTGCGCGTGGGCGGGCTGAGCGCGTATCGGCGCAGCTTGCCCTTCTTTATCGGGCTGATTGTGGGCGAATGCGTGATGGGCAGTCTCTGGTCGCTTGTCGGGCTGGCATTCGGACTGCCCATCTACCCGTTCTATCCCTATTGAAACCCATGCGCAGGTATCTTCCTCTACAGGCGAGGTATACTGCTAAACGGCATGGCGGTAGAGGACGAGAAATGGCTGACTGAGGGTGAGGCGCGTGCCATTGCGGATCAGGCGCGACAGCTGATAATGGCGGTCGAACAGGTGATTTTGGGCAAGACCGAAACCGTGCGCCTGATGGTGATTGGTCTGCTTAGTCGTGGGCATCTGCTGATTGAAGATATTCCCGGTGTGGGCAAGACGACGCTCGCCCGTGCAATCGCCCGCGCGATTAGCGGGCAGTTCCGACGAATTCAGTTCACTCCCGACCTGTTGCCCGCCGATGTGACAGGCTCGGTCATCTATAACCAGAAGACAGGGCAGTTTGAGTTCCACCCAGGACCGATTTTCGCCAATATCGTGCTGGCGGATGAGGTGAATCGGGCGACGCCCAAGACGCAATCGGCGCTGCTGGAAGCGATGGAGGAGCGCACCGTCTCCATCGAGGGCACTTCCCATCCGCTACCGGAGCCGTTCTTGGTGATTGCCACCCAGAACAATATTGAGATGGTAGGCACTTATCCACTGCCAGAGGCACAGATGGATCGCTTTTTCGCACGGGTCTCGCTGGGCTATCCTTCGCCCGATGTGGAGGTGCGCATTCTGGAGACACGCCAAGTGCACTCTCCATTAGAGGAGCTTCAGCCAGTGCTGACGCCCGAACGGCTGCTTGAACTGCAGGAAGCGGTACGGCGCGTGTATGTCAGCCCGTCGGTACGACGCTATATCGTGGATGTGGTCACGGCAACGCGCCATCACCCGCAGATTGCGCTGGGCGCCAGCCCGCGCGGCTCGCTGGCACTGATGGTCGGCTCGCAGGCGCTGGCGGTACTCAGTGGGCGGCACTATGTGATGCCCGATGATGTACAGCGCATGGCAGTGCCTGTGCTGGCGCATCGGTTGATTCTGCGCGCCGATGTGCAAGGTGCATTGCCGCGGGGTGAGCATGTCATCCAGCAGATTCTGAAGCAGGTGCCTGTGCCTGTGAGCGTTGAGGAGGGGATACAGGCGTGAATCCGGACAGCCTGCGCAACGCGAAACTGATGGCGCTAATGGCTGCGACCTCCTTCATCTTTTGCTCTGGGGTGATGACGGGCAACCGCCAGATGTATTGGATGGCGAGCCTGCTGGGCGTGCTCTTAGGCGGCGTGTACCTGCTGGTTCGCTGGCTGACGCCGCGTGTCAATGTCTTGCGCCAGCTGCCAGCCGAAATGCGGGAGGGCGAGCCATTCGATGTCATTCTCGAGGTTTCGTTGCCCGTGCGTTTTGCGCCGCTCTGGTATCGGGTGCAAGATCGGTTACCTCCTGCCCTCGAGGCGCAAGATAATTCCATGCTCGTTCTGCCCGGTCAGCGGACAAGAGTGCGCTATCGAGTAGTGCCTTTGCGTCGTGGTGAACATGCTGTTGGTCCCGTTGAGTTGAGAGTTTCTGACCTGCTGGGTCTTTTTGAGGTGTCGCGCTTGCTGCCAGTTTCCGACCGTGTGCTGGTGTTGCCGCGCCCTGTGCCGTTGCCGAACCGTATCTGGGAAGGTGGCGGGCGAGGACGCGCTCATCAGGTCTCGACGCGCAGTGCCCTGCATGGCGAAGGTACCGACTGGCACGGCACGCGCGAATATACGCCGGGCGACCCCCTGCGACGCATCAACTGGCGAGCCACAGCGCGTTACCAGAGCTGGCATGTTCAGCAGTTCGAAACGAGCCATCTTGCCCCACTGCTGGTAGCCATTGAATTGGCTCCACGCTGGCAGCGCGAATCGGACGGCTTCTGCCCAGACTTCGAACGCGCCATTCGGCACATCGCGTGGCTGGTGATGGAAGCCCCGCGCAACGGCATTCGGGTTCGGCTTACCGCACCGGGCTGGGAGGGCGTGGGGGTAGAAAGCGCTTCGACGCAAGAGGCGATGAATGCCCTGCGCGCCCTGGCACGGCTCCAACCAGAAGCAAGCCCCTCACTGGCACAGCAGCTCCCTGCGCTGGTTCAGCAGTATGGTGAGCAGTTCACTCTCTGCCTGTTTGTACCTCCAGCGGAACGCCAACATTATGAATCGCTCATCCAGCCCTACCTTCAGCAGGGCTACACCCTTCAAGTTTATGCGTGAAACAAGGCAGGAGCCACCTGCGCGGTGGGTGTTGATGGGTACGCCTGTGCGACCGGGCATCGCGATGGGCATCGGTGCACCACTCTACCTGCCTACGCCCGGTTTGCCTGTCTGGTTGGATCCGCGTCTGTTTGCGCAGGACGAAGATGAGTGGCTCGCGATAGAGTATCGGATGCCAACAGAGCCAGTGGAGGTGGTCGCCTTTGTGCATCGACTCGATGATGTGCCACCATTGCTGGCGCCCTATGTGCGTGTGGTGGGCTGGGTGGTCGAGCAGGAGCCGTCCCCACCCTTGCCGGATGTGCCGATTGTGCAGGTGGCGCGCTTGCCCCGCATTCTGCCCCCTGAACCGCTCACGATTATCGACGGGAACGCCGGGGTAGTCTACATCGAGCCGAGTGTGCAGACGCTCAATCGCTATCAGACACAACTTCTGCGAGTGGCGACCCACACGCGGTTCTATCTGGAGACCGAGCATCTGCCCACCCACACTTGGGACGGACGCGAGCTGTCCATAGGCGCGTGGGTACCGCACTGGAAAGCAGTCGTTGAAGCGGTACAGCAGGGCGCGGATTTTGTAGCGGTAGTCAATACTCAGCCACCTGAAAATGTGGTGGCACTTGGGCAGGCGCTGGGCGGTAAACCGCTCTGGTGGATTGTGCCTGTCGAGTCCCTATGGGAAGCGTCGATACTCGCATCGCTCTGGAAATGGAGCGCAACCATTCGCCTCACCTGCTTGCTGGAACAACCCTCCAACGCGGCGCCCGTCCAACTGGAACGCTGGTGGGCAGAGATGGAGGCAATGCGCGAGGCACTGAAACAAGAACATCTACCTATTGGGCAACTGGAAATTGGGCTGGCTATCCGCTGGCGTCAGCCACGCGCCAAGCCCCCACCAGACGCCAAATCTGCCCAGATTAAAATCCTTTGCTGGTTTCATGCTGATCTGAGTCACGCTCGAACGGTAGACGCACTGCTTACCCAGCAAACATGGGCGATTCGGCATGGCAAACAGCGGGCGCTCATGCTTCGCGATACCGAGCCGCTGAGCCTGGCAGTCGCGCTCGGTCTGCAGCCGCACGCGCTCTTAACCCACCCCGAACAGGTACAGAATACCAAAAAGCAAGCCGCCTTGCTGAGCCTCGATGAGTGTCGCCACTGGCTGATTCAGCGTTTACAGGCGTGGCACGACCCGAACCTGATAGCACAACCTGAGGCATGGCTGGCGTTGCGCTCAGGCTGAACCCAAATCGCGTAAATGGGTATGATTTTTTAAGAGAGGCGTGCCGATGCAGGAAGAGACCCAAGAGTTCATCCGCCCATTTCGCGTGGGTATCGGGCAGATTAAGCCGTTCAAGGGCAACTATCCGCGTAATCGGGAGCGAATTGGCGCACTCATCGCGCAGATTGTGCGCGAGGCGTTGCCCGTGGATGTGCTGGCGCTTCCCGAGACCGTGACCACGGGCTACTTCATCGAGGGGGGTGTACGCGAATTGGCGATGCCCGCTTCGCGCCTGCTCAAAGACCTCGCCCAGCTCTATGCCGATTGCAAGCCTGAACGCTCGCTCGATATCTGCATAGGCTTTTATGAGCGGTATCGTGGCGAGGACTACAACTCGGCGATGTATGCCACTTTGGAGCCAGAACCTGCGCAAGCGCGAATTCTGCATGTGCATCGCAAATTTTTCCTGCCGACCTATGGCGTCTTTGAAGAGGAGCGATTCGTGGCGCGCGGCAGCCGCCTCGATGTGTTCACCACGCGATTCGGTCAAGCGGCCATCTTGATCTGTGAAGATGTGTGGCACTCCGTGACGCCGATGATTATGGCGCTCAAAGGCGCGCAGGTCATTTATGTGCCGACCGCTTCGCCTGGGCGCGGATTTCAGGGCGAGCAGGTGGAGAATGTGATGGCTTATGAGCGGATGCTGACCCAGATTGCCAGCGAGCACACACTCTTTGTGATTCAGCCCAGTCTGGTCGGATTTGAGGGGGGCAAGGGCTTTGTGGGCGCCTCGCTGGTGGTGAACCCTTTTGGCAAGGTGGTAGCTCAGGCACCGCTCGGACAGGAGGCGCTACTCATCGCGACCATAGATCTGGACGATGTGGCGATTGCTCGCGCGCAGCTGCCCCTACTATCAGACCTGCGTTCCGTACTGCCCGATATCGCGCTCCAGATCAACTCGATTGTTCATCAGGAACGGCTGGCTTAGATTTACGGTATAATCTCCCATGGAGGGAGACAAACTATGCGTCGACGAGGTTTGCCCATCGGACTTGTTGGGCTGATTGTGATACTGCTCGCCTTTGTCATCTGGTACGGCTGGAGCACGCAGATTGCGCCCTATCAGGCAGAACGCCAAGCCCAGCAACAGGAGGCAAGCGTTCAACCTCCTTCGGAAGCGGAACTGAAGGCACAACTGGAGAAGAACAAGCAGTTGGTGCAGGAGCGCCCTCCTCAGAAACAGGCTACGCAGAAGCCTAAACCAACCGCTAAGCCTCAACCCCCCAAACCCGATCCATCACGCGAAGTAATAGAATACTGGTGGAAGTATACACCAGAAAAGAAAGGCAAATAGGCAAACACATTGGTGGTAGGGAGCGCGACGATGCTCTCACGAGCGCTGGTGCTGAAAGTGGCAGAGTGGCCACCATTCAAGAACTGGATGACGCACAGCCCGATGACGCAGGGGCTGGTGAATCGCTTTATCGCTGGTGAGAACCTGGACTCCGCCATAGAAGTCACCCGCCAGCTCAATACGCAGGGTTTTTTGGTCGCCCTCGATTATCTGGGAGAGGCAACCACACGCCCTGAAGAGGCAGAAAACGCCACCCGCCAGTATATCATCCTGCTGGAACGGATTGCCGAAACGGGCGTAAACGCCTGTATCTCCATCAAGCTTACTCAGCTGGGGCTTGATTTGGGCTATGAGCTATGCCGTGGACATCTGGAGTGTGTGCTGAAAACCGCGCGTGACCTGCATAACTTCGTCTGGATCGATATGGAGAGCAGCCGCCACACGGATGGCATTTTGAACTTGTTTGTGGAGATGTACCCCCACTACCCCAACAGTGGCACTGTACTGCAAAGCTATCTGTACCGCACTCCCAACGATCTGGAGAGGCTGCTGGCGTTAGGGGCACGCATTCGCCTTGTAAAAGGCGCCTATGCTGAACCACGCGAGGTAGCCTATCCTGATAAACGCTCGGTCGATCATCAGTTCAAAGTACAGATGGAACGCCTGCTGAAGCAAGGGCACGAACCAGCAATCGCTACGCATGATAGACGCTTGATTGAGCATGCGAAGCAATACGCTGCCGAAATCGGATTGCGGAAGGACCAGTTCGAATTCCAGCTACTCTACGGCATTAGCCGAGACCTGCAAAAACAGTTGGTGGCAGAGGGCTATCGCACCCTGATTTATGTGCCTTATGGCGAGCAGTGGTATCCCTATTTCTCGCGTCGGTTAGCGGAGCGTCCTGCTAACCTCTACTTTATCCTACGCAATCTCTTCCGCAAGTAGCTAATCATCCTCCTTTGCTTGCCGAAGGAACTGCTCGCGCTCCTTGATGAGGGGCAGAACCTGACGGAACTCGTCCGTGCCCGCCTGATAGAGCCACTCGTAGGTCACCGATTCGACACTGGTGACAATCGTGCCCGCATACTGAAGACGCAACAGCGCGTATTTCCAGTCAGGCTTTCTCCGGCTGGCAACTGCGTCATAGGGCACATGCACCTGGTAGCCTGCTTTCAACAGATCGAGGGCGGTTTGCAGAATGCAGATATGTGCTTCGATACCCGTCAGCACCACCTGTTGACGCCCTATCCCCTGCAGGGCTTTCGCGAACGGCTCTGCGCCAAGACAGCTAAAGCACAGTTTATCGACGGGCGCAGTCTGTTCAGGTAGCAGCGCTTGCAGTGTGGGCACTACTTCACCCAGTCGCTCGCGATTCTGCAAAGTTGCCAGCACAGGTATGTTGAGCGAGTTCGCGACTTTCAGCAGAAAGGCAATATTATGCTCGATGAGGTCACGCACTTTGATGAGCGACAGGAATGGCTCCTGCATATCTACTATAACCAGCGCGGAACGCTCACGGCTCAATAAGGTTTCGGCTCGCTCCATCTCAGTTCACCTCCATTTGGATAACGGTATCGGCGACATCGGGCAGGGGTTGTGGCAGGGTAATCACTACCTGCTCACCCTGCTGATGAAACTTAACAGGTGTGCCTGTTGCAAGCAAGCGTGCCCGTTTAATTCGCAGGGCAGGCATCTGTAGGCTCAACCGAGATTGCTCGGGCAAGTTCCAGATATGGAGATAGATGGCTTTTTCGGTGCGGGTTGCCGTGCCCCAAGGCGTTGAAGTGAAAACCTGCCCGCGAGTGCCGTAGATAGCCTTGCCGTTCTTCATCAGCCATTGCCCGATTTTCTCCAATCGCTCCACATGCTCGGTTTGAATCGTGCCATCCGGCTTGGGTCCCACATTCAAGAGGAGGTTAGCGTCTCGCCCTACACACTCTGCAAGCAGCCGAATGAGGCGCTCAGGTGTCTTGTGATTTTGGTCATTCGCGTTGTAGCCCCAGCTGTTATTGATGGTCATGCAGGTCTCGTAAAGCGCGTTCTCAGCAGGCATCGCTTTGTTGAAGCCTGCTGTGTTCTCGCCTGGCAAATCCATCTCGAAGGTTTGAATGTCTTCGTCAGGTAGGGGTGGCTGATGATGATTGTTGCCAATCAGGATGCCCGGCGCAATTCGGCGCATCTCACGATACAGCTCACTGAGTCTCCATGTTGCGTCGAGATTGTCTGGCTTATGCCAGCAACCATCGAGCCAGATGCCCATTGGCTTGTATTTGTGTATCAATTCCAGCACCTGTCCGTGCCAGTAGCGCGTATAGGCTTCCCAGTCGGTGTTGTAGGCAGGGTGATGCCAGTCGAGGGGCGAGTAGTAGAACAGGATAGGCACTTTTTGCCGTCGGCATTCGCGCACCAGCTCACCGATAACGTCCCTGCAAAAGGGGGTATTGGTGATTTTGTAGTCGGTCAGCGCGCTGTCATACATGCAGAATCCGTCGTGGTGTTTTGTAGTAATGGTGATGTAGCGCATGCCTGCCCGCTTGACCAAAGCAACCCATTCTTTTGGGTTGTAGAGAACAGGATTGAACTGGTGCATCAGTTTTTCGTACTCTGAGACGGGTATCTTTTCGTGATACATGATCCACTCACCGCGTCCAAGCAGGGAGTAGACGCCCCAGTGGATGAACATCCCGAAGCGCATTCTGCGAAACCTTTCGCGCGCCTGTTGAGTAGCTGTGTCCATATCGTTTCCCATGCTTTGCTGAATTCAGCCCTGTTTACACCATTCCTGCCGGGCGGGAGGTTTTCACATGAAAACCCCTAAAACCCATGGGGGGCGATTATTTCCAGAATACGCCCCAGCTCTTCCTCCGAATAGAACTCGATTACGATGCGTCCTGCACCGCCCTCCATATATACGACTTTCACCTTCGTGCCCAGATAAGCGCTCAAATTATGTTCAAGAGCCTTGACCTCAGGCGGGGGTGCAGAGGGTAGCGGATAAGTGCGAGGAGCGGTGTTTAAAGACTGTTCTGGCGAGCGCAGTTCCCGCGCACGCAACTCGGTGGCTCGCACGCTCAGCCCATCCGTTGTAATCTGCTGCCACAACTGCCGCTGTTGAACGGGGTCTTTGACCATCAGTAGAGCACGCCCATGCCCCTCGCTAATTAAACCGCTTCGAATGCTGTCCTGAATGTAGTCGGGCAACTGAAGCAAGCGCAGAGTGTTCGAGATAGCAGGTACGCTTTTACCTACGCGCAAAGCTACCTGTTCCTGTGTCAATCCGAACTCCTCCATGAGATACTTATAGGCGAGCGCCGCATCCATAGGGTTAATATCTTCGCGCTGAAGATTTTCGATGAGCGCCATCTCTAGCATCTGCTGCTCGGAGGGCGTGCGAACAATCGCAGGAATGCGTTCCAGACCTGCCATTTGTGCCGCACGCAGACGACGCTCCCCAGCGATGAGGGTGTACTCTTCGGCACTCTCCTTCCGCACGATAATTGGCTGTAACACACCCACCTGACGGATCGAATCTGCCAGCTCGCGAAGCGAGTCCTCGTCGAAAACCCGCCGCGGCTGATAGGGATTAGGGCGTATCTGGGCGATAGGGATTTCCTGCACCAGATTGCTCTCCAACTCGCCCTGTGAAAGCAGGGCGCTTAAGCCTTTACCGAGACCGCGACGCGCCATACTCTTTCACCTCCTGTGTAAACGCTCTATAGGCAATTGCGCCCCGTGAGCGCGAATCATATTCTACTACAGGTTGACCAAAGCTGGGGGCTTCCCCAACGCGCACATTACGCGGGATCACCGCTCGCGCCACCTTTGTACCAAAGAACTTGCGCACCTCCGCTTCCACTTGCTCAGAAAGCTTCGTGCGGGGATCATGCATCGTCAACAGCACCTTCCAGATCTCAAGTGAGGGGTTCAGATGCTGTCGGATCAGGTCGATTGTTTGCATAAGGCGCGATAGCCCCTCCAGTGCATAATATTCACACTGGAGCGGGATAATCAAGCCATCTGCAGCCGCCAGTGCGTTAATCGTAAGCAGTCCAAGTGAGGGAGGTGTGTCGATAAGGATCCACTGATACCGCGCACGGAGCGGCGTAAGTAAAGAGCGCAGTACCGTCTCACGAGCAATTCGCGTGGCGAAGAGCAGATCGATGCCTGCCAGCTCGATGCTTGCAGGAATTAGGTGAAGATGAGTGCGCCCGGAAGGAATAATCGCCTGTTCAATAGGACATTCCTCTTGCAGTACACTGAACAGATCATATTCGCACTGCTGAGGTGAGATTCCCAGTCCGCTGGTGGCATTCGCTTGGGGGTCGGCGTCCACGAGAAGCACCTCATCGCCCTCAGCCGCCAGTTGCGCTGCCAAGTTGACGGCAGTGGTCGTCTTGCCGACGCCGCCCTTCTGATTGACAACCGCTAAGAGCCAGCCCACATTTGCCACAGGGGCTTATTTCGAAGTGAGGGCTTCGACTCCTGCAAAGAGGGGTACGGAGGGGGACATCGGTTGTCCCCCTGTAGCCACCGGCTATCGGATGCGGTCTGCCAACATCCGCCGAATGATGGCGCTGGTAACCATCGCGGCGGAAATGGAGTATTCGCCTGCGTCGATGAGTTGTTTCAGTTCCTGGACGCGCTCGTTGCGGACATCAGGAGTTGCGCTGAGTTCACGCGCAATCTCCTGCGCCAGGCGAAGATTCTCTTCCTCAGGAACCTGCACAGGTTCAGGTACAGGTTCCAGTGGCTGAGTCACTTGCTGGCGGCGCCGATGATACGCCGCCACCGCCTTCCGCACCTCTTCTAACGAGATTTGCATCGTTCTGCCTCCTTCTCTTGCTGATTTCACTCAGCAAGCCGGAGGCAGGCAACCCGGCTGTCTGCTCCTTCCGGCAGACCCATAGGCTTTGCGCCCCTGCATCACTGCAGGTTTGCCCTTTTCTGCCTCGGCTTACTTCAGCTCCTATTATCGGCAAACGTCGTCCATTTCTTAAGTCCCTGCATTATCGGCAGGGGAGTGTGTTCTCTGGAGTCTATACGCGCGTCTGCTCCAGAATCCTGCGCAAGCGCATGATTTCGTCCCGCAAAATCGCGGCTCGCTCGAACTCCAAGGCTTTGGCTGCCTCGCGCATCTCCTGCTCCAGCTTGCTAATCACCAGGGGCAGGTCTTCAAACGCAACACGGTCGGTATCCACAATTCGATAGGCTTCGCGCTCCTCTGCTACCCTGTAGGCGCGGACAGTTTCGCGCACCTCTTTATACACCGTCTCCGGCTCGATCCCATGCTGACGGTTGTACTCCATCTGAATCTGCCGACGACGGTTGGTTTCATCGATGGCGCGTTGCATGGAACCCGTGATGCGATCGGCATACAGAATGACCTGTCCGAACTTATTGCGTGCGGCGCGCCCAATGGTCTGAATGAGTGAGGTTTCCGAGCGCAGAAACCCTTCCTTGTCGGCATCCATGACCGCTACAAGCGAGACCTCGGGTAGATCCAGTCCCTCCCTCAGCAGATTGACCCCGACCACTACATCGTAGACACCCAGTCGGAGGTCGCGCAGAATCTCGGCACGCTCCAGCGTCTGCACATCCGAGTGTAGATATTGCACCCTGATGCCAAGCTCTTGCAAGTATTCTGTCAGGTCTTCCGCCATCTTTTTGGTCAGGGTGGTCACCAGCACCCGTTCGTTGCGCTCGATGCGTCGTCGTATCTCGGCGACCAAATCGTCTACCTGCCCCGCGGTGGGACGCACGATGATTTCGGGATCTACCAGCCCTGTAGGGCGGATAATCTGCTCCACAATCTGCTTGCTGACATGGCGCTCGAAAGGACCTGGCGTAGCAGAGACAAAAATTACTTGCCCGACACGCTCCAGAAACTCCTCAAAGCGCAGGGGACGGTTATCCATCGCCGAGGGCAACCGAAAGCCGTACTCGACCAGCGTTTTCTTGCGCTGAAAGTCGCCGTTATACATCCCGTGCAGTTGGGGTACTGTCTGGTGCGACTCGTCGATGAACACGATGAAGTCCTCAGGGAAGTAGTCAAGCAGAGTGTAGGGTGGCTCACCGGGCTTGCGCCCATCAAAGTAGCGCGAGTAGTTCTCGATGCCGTTGCAGTAGCCCAACTCGCGCATCATCTCCATGTCCATTTCAGTGCGCTGGCGAATGCGCTGTGCCTCCAACAGCCGACCTTGCGACTCGAAATAGCGCACCTGCTGTTCCAACTCCTCGCGTATCTGCTCGATGATGCTGTCGAGCCGATCCCATGGCGTTACATAGTGCGTTGCGGGAAAGAAGGTGGCGCGCTCCAGCTCCGCCACAATCTCGCCCTTGAGTGGGTCATACTCATAGATGCGCTCTACCTCGTCGCCAAACAGCTCGATGCGTGTCACCAGCTCCTCATCGGCAGGCTGAACATCTATTACATCACCCCGAATGCGGAAAGTACCCCGTCCCAGCACCATATCGGAACGCACATATTGCAATTCCACTAAGCGCATCGCCAGTTCGCGTGGGTCTAAAGTGTCACCACGCTTCACGGTGATGATACTGCGCAGATACTCCTGGGGTGACCCCAACCCGTAAATGCAGGACACACTCGCCACCACAATTACATCGCGCCGTTCCAGCACCGCCTGGGTTGCCGCATGGCGCAGGCGGTCAATCTCGTCATTGATAGAGGCGGTCTTTTCGATGTAGGTATCCGTCTGCGGGATATAAGCTTCTGGTTGATAGTAATCATAGTAGCTAATGAAATACTGAACAGCATTTTCTGGGAAGAAGGCACGGAACTCTTGACAGAGTTGGGCAGCGAGCGTCTTGTTATGGGCAATCACCAGCGCAGGGCGTTGCACCTCCGCGATGACCGCTGCCATCGTGAAGGTTTTGCCTGTGCCCGTCGCGCCCAGCAGGGTCTGAAAATCATAGCCCTTGCGCAGCCCCTCCACCAGCTTCGCAATCGCTTGGGGCTGGTCGCCACGCGGAGTGAACTCTGAGTTGAGCCTGAACATCCCATGAGGAGTTTACCCGCTTTTGCGTTGGGAGTCGCCGGAGAGCTGCACGATCAGCGCGTCTCGCTGTCAGCGCCACGCTTAGCGTCTGTTCAGCCAGGCGAAGGCAATCAAACCCCACAGAATGCCAATTATCGTTCCTGCCAGCACATCCGAGGGGTAATGGATGCCTCGATAGACGCGCGACAGCCCCACGAGCGCGGCGAGTAGCCAGCCGAGCCAGCCAAGCCAGCGATAGCGCGTGCCACGCACCATCAGCCAGAGCCAGCACGCCAGCGCGAACGCCGTCGCTGTGTGCCCAGAGGGGAACGAGTTCGCAAAGATACGCTCATCGGGCGCAATCAGCGCGTCGGGCAACCTCGAGGGGCGTGCACGCGGGAACAGGTGTTTCAGCAGTTGCACCGTCGCGCCACTGCCAAGCCACGCCACAAAAGCGGGCAGAAACACGCGCCGCCAGCGCCCCTCCCAGCGTAATAAGAGGGTCGCCCCTAACAGGAGTAGCAGCTGCACCCAGCCCAGCCCCAGCGAGGTGAAAAACCACATCAACGGGCTGAGCCACGGATGGTGCAACCCATGATTGACCGCATAAAACGCCTGCTTATCCCACTCCTGCACCAGCTCCATCAGGGCGAACCTACCGTTTTCGCATGCCCATCGGCAAAGGCGATATTGTTCCCTTTTTGCCCATGGCGCGGCGGATTGGGCAGGCTCGTGAAGGGGTCGTGCGCGTTCCACGCAAGATTGGTCGAATCGTAAAGCAACGGTATCTGTGCCAGATTGCGCAACGCACTCATCTTCTGGCGTGAAAGGTGCACATTCATCGCATAGCCGAACTGCCCCTGCGGCACGGAAGGACAGTGATAGGAGCGAAGCTCCCGAACATAGGGACGGGTCAGGTCGCCCCAGCGCGAGGCGATAGGAAAACGCCCCTCATAATCGTTCGCATAGAGCTGTTGCGCTGTCGCCAGCTCCTTCAAATTGCTCAAACAGGCTGTTCTCCGTGCCGCTTCACGCGCTTGTGAAAAGACAGGGAACAGAACCGCAGGGCAGATAATGCAGGAGGTTAACACGCACAGCCCGCCCACGATTAGCAGGATAATCAGCCACGGCGGTGTTTGTCTGCTTTGCACGCTCATGGTGCGAGTATGATACCCGCAACGCTTAGGAGACCCAGGCAGGTTCGCTAATCAGAGAGCGGTGGCGTTGCAGGTAGTCACGCACCACCTGCGCAAGACTGTGCCCTGTGTTGGTGCTGATTTGCTCCTTGTTCCAGATGCGGAAGTAGCCAAGTGCGCCGCGTGCCAGGGGGGCAGTGGTCGCGACGCGGTAGGTGCGTTTCGGGTCGAGTTTTGCGCCGGCGATAATCACGCTCCGGATGCGCTTGCCAGTCTCCGCCTTCGGGTCGAAGCGCACCTCCATGCCCGCCACCTGCAGAAAGGCGTTATTTTTCTGCGGATAGAGCTCCGCCGAGCGTTCAAGTGCCTGCAGTATCTGCTCGCCCGTGAGGTTCAGCACCACGACCTCATCATCGGGATAGCGCAGGGCTTTGAGCAGGTTATCGACAGATACTGCCCCCGCGGGGAACTGCACTGTCTCGTCAAAGAAGGCGGCGCCCAGCATCGCCAGATCGGCGCCCGTTGCTGAGCGCATCGCGTCCACGATAGTCTGGGCGACGGGGTTCGAACCCTCGCCCACATTCTCCATCGAGACCGCCTTAGGAAGGTGGACCGTCTGGGCTATCGCATAGCCCAGCCCAAGTCCCAGCATCGCGATTATCAGCCAGACCCTCATCGCCATTCACCGTTCGCTATTCGCTACTCCCTGCATGGATATCTACGACGGACTGGCGCGAAGCGTTCCAGCGCAGGTAGGCTTCGATAAAGCCGTCGATTTCGCCGTCCAGCACCGCCTGTACATCGCCCGTCTCGTAGTTGGTGCGGTGGTCTTTCACCAGTGTGTAAGGCTGGAGCACATAGGAGCGGATTTGGTGTCCCCATTCGGCGGGCGTGACCTCGCCCCGAATCTGCTGAAGCTTCTGTTCCTGTTGGCGGCGGTAATATTCGGCGACGCGCGCGGCAAGCACCTTCATCGCCACGGCGCGGTTCTGATGCTGGGAGCGCTCGTTCTGGCAGCTGGCAGTGATGCCCGTGGGGAGATGGGTGATGCGCACTGCCGATTCGGTCTTGTTCACATGCTGACCGCCGTGCCCGCTGGCGCGATAGGTATCGATGCGGAGGTCTTCCGGATTGAGCTGGATTTCCGCCGCTTCGATTTCTGGCATCACTTCGACGAGGGCGAAGGTGGTGTGCCGTCGCTTGCTGGCATCGAAGGGTGAGATGCGCACGAGTCGGTGCACGCCATGCTCTGATTTGAGCAAGCCGTAGGCGTAGTCGCCCTCTATCAGGATGCCGACGCTGGCGTAGCCGACCACACTGCCGGGCGTCTCGTCCACGATTTCGGTGCGGAAGCCGTGCCTCTGCGCCCAGCGTAGGTACATGCGCAACAGCATCTGCACCCAGTCGCACGCTTCGGTGCCGCCCGCGCCCGCATCGATCTCCAGAATGGCATTCTTACGGTCATACTCGCCGCTCAGCAGGGTGAGCAGTTCCAGCTTTTCCACCTCGCGTTTGAGCGTCTCGACTTGGGCGGCGATTTCACGGGCGGTTGCCTCATCATACTCCATCTGGAGCAGGCTGAGCCATTCGTTGCACTCGTCGGCTTGCTTGAGCAGCTGCTCGTAGGGTTCGATGCGCCCTTTGAGTCGCGCGATGTATTGCATGGTCGCCTGGGCGCGCGCAGGGTCTGCCCAGAAGTCGGGGCGTTCAGTCTCGCGCTCCAGGCGTGCCAGTTCCGCTTTCAGCGTGGTGAGGTCAAAGGTGCTCCCCGATCGCCGTCAGGCGTCGGCGAGCCTCCTGCAACGATTCGCTTACCGTCCTTAGGTCCAACATGATTGTGCTAACTCAAGTTCAGATGGCGCTTCACGCGCTCTTCGATGACGCCCTTCGGCAGAGCGCCCACGATTTGATCCACCACCTGCCCGTTCTTAAAAAGTAGCAGTGTGGGGATGCTCATGATTCCGTAGCGAATGGCAAGGTTTTGGTTTTGGTCCACATCGACCTTGACCACTTTGAGCTTGCCTGCGTACTGAACTGCCATCTCTTCAACAATCGGCGCGATGAGCCGGCATGGACCGCACCAGATTGCCCAGAAATCGACCAGCACCGGCAACTCCGATTGCAACACTTCTGTTTCCCACTCGCGTTCCGTAACCGCTTTGGCTGCCATCGTTTCCCTCCATATAGCCAGATTGGCTCTGGTAGATTATACCCGTTGGACGGTATAATCCATCGCGATGGACAAGGTGCTGATTACGGGCGGTGCGGGTTTTCTGGGTTATCATCTGGCGCACCACTTCAGTGACAGGGGGGTTCGGGTCGTCCTGTTCGATATCGCGCCCTATGAGGAGTCGGAGTATCCGCCGGGCACGGAGTTCTATCGGGGCGATGTGCGCGACCGCGAGGCGGTGCGAGCGGTGTTGGAACGGGTGCGTCCTCGCTGGGTGATTCACGGCGCGGCGGCGTTGCCCTTATGGAGGCGTGCCGATATTTTCAGCACGAATGTGGAGGGCACCCGCATCGTGCTGGAGGAGGCGTTCCGCGCGGGTGTGGAGCGCGTCGCGCATGTGTCCTCTACAGCAGTGTATGGCGTGCCACGCAAGCATCCTATTGAGGAAGAAGATCCCCTGATTGGTGTCGGTCCTTATGGCGAGAGCAAGATTCTGGCGGAGCGGGTCTGTCTGGAGTTTCGCCAAAAAGGGCATATTGTGCCCGTCATTCGCCCCAAGACCTTCATCGGACCCGCACGGCTCGGCGTGTTCCAGATTCTGTATGACTGGGTGGAATCGGGGGCGCGCATCCCGATGATTGGCAGTGGGCGCAACCGTTATCAGCTGCTGGAGGTGTCTGACCTGTGCGAGGCGTACTGGCTGGTCTGCACGGTGGATCCAGCGCAGGCGAACGCCACTTTCAACATCGGCGCGGAACGGTTCCAAACTGTGCGTGAGGATTTGCAAGCGCTGTGCGATTTTGCGGGGTCAGGTGCGCGCCCGATGGGCACACCTGCAGGGCTGGTCAAATTTATCCTGCGCGTTCTGGAGGCGCTGAAGCTCTCCCCGCTGTATAAGTGGGTGTATGAGACCGCGGATAAAGATTCGTTTGTGTCGGTGGAGCGGGCGAAGGCGAAGCTGGGTTGGGGCGCACGCTACAGCAACGCCGAGGCGCTCATTCGCTCCTATGAATGGTATTTGGAGCATGCGGCGGGGTTGGAAATCGGCACGGGCGTGACGCACCGCGTGGCGTGGGAACAGGGCGCGCTTAAACTGTTCAAGTGGCTGTTGGGTGGTCGCAAGAAGCGCGTCCAGCGCGTGCCCGCACGCCCATAAACCAGCCCAGCATGGTTAGCATCGCGCTCACGGGCACAATCCAATCGCCCCAGCGCACATAGAAGGTCGGCTCCTCGATAAGGCGCACAGTGTCGGAAGCGGTTTCTTGCATGAAAGGGGGCACACGCCGTACCATGCCGTCGGGCGCGATAAACGCGCTGATACCTTCGGGCGCACAGCGAATGACCATGCGGCGCGTCTCCACCGCCCGCAACACGCTGAACGCCAGATGCTGTTCCAGTGCCGCCGTGCGCCCAAACCACGATTCGTTCGAAATAACCACCAGCAAATTCGCCCCCCGCTGAGCCATCGCGCGTGCAATCCATGGATAGGTGGACTCCATGCAGATGACCGCCCCAATTCGCAAATCGCCCGCCTGTATTGGCTGGAGCGAATTGCCTGCCAGCAGGTCGCGTTCCACCACGCCAAAAGCCTGCAAAAAGGGCAACTGCTCACGAAAGGGCACAGTCTCACCCAGCGGCACCAACTGCACCTTGTCATGATAGCGCCATGTGCCGTCTGGCAGAAAGAGGTGCGCGGTGTTCGTATACTGGCGCGTGATGGGATTGCCAATGCGATAACCACCCACTAAGATAGGAGCCTGCACCTGCTGTGCTAAGCGACGCCAGAACTCGAACGGCTCCGCCGTGTCGGGCATCGGATAGGGTTCCAGCGATTCGGGCAGCACGATGAGGTTGGGACGCGGCTGGGCTGCTTCCTGCACAAGGCGGGCGATTTGCTCCCGAATCGGCATCCACGCTTCGGGCGTATAGGCGCGTGCCAAATTCACATTCGGCTGAACCAACGCGAAAGTGTGGTTGGGAATCGAATCATCTGAGTCGGGGAGCGAACGCGCAGTGATGGTTGGTAATCGAACGATGCCATAACTTATCCACAGCACCGACACCAGCCCCAAGGTGAACTGAAGGGGCAAGAGTTGCCCCTGCCTTTCCCCAGAAGCGGGCAGGAGGACGGGTAAGCGATGCAGGAGCCACAGCCCCAGCAGGGCATTCCAGAGGGCTATCAAAAACTCCAGCCCCCACGCGCCCCCAATATCGGCAACCTGAAGCAATAGAGGTGCACGGTAGAGCGCCACGCTGAAGTGTCCCCATACGAACGCGAAGGGTCCCAGCCCGCGCAGCCACTGGCAGAGCGTCCACGCTCCTGCCATGCCCAGACATCCCAACAGGGAACGCGGCATGCGCGTTGCAACCAGCCCGAACACGCCCCAGAACAGCGCACACAACCCAGCTACTCCCATCCAGCCAATCGCAGTGAGCCAGAGGCTACCCGTCTGCAGGTTCACCAGATAGGTCAGTGGGAAGCCGATAATCAGCAAGTAGACAAAGCCCCACCACCAGCCGTATGCAAATCCCACACGCGCCCGCAAACCGGGCAGACAGCCGAAGAGAGGCGCAGGCGCGATGAACATCAGCCACCACCAGCCCAATGGCGGATGCGTCAGTGCACTCACTATCGCTGAAAGGGTCAGCACCCAGAACCGCATAGCAGGAGTATATCTAAAGCCGTAAGCTCTGCCCTCTCCCTTTCGGGCGAAAGGTACAATAAGCCGACCTGTCATGGCGAAAGAGGCGGCGATAATCGGTGGTGGGGTGATAGGGGCAAGCGTTGCCTATCACCTGAGCCAACAGGGCTGTCGCGAGGTGCTGGTACTGGACAGCGCGCCTCAACCTGGCATGGGAAGCACGGGCAGGGCAACGGGCGGATTTCGCTGTCAGTTCAGTACGCCCATCAATGTGCGTCTGTCCTTGCGCTCGCGCGAGAAGCTCCTCCGCTTCCACGAGGAAACAGGGACTGACCCCGACTATCGCCCTTACGGTTATCTGTTTGTCGCCAGCACAGAAGCGCACCTAACACGCTTGCGCGACGCCTTGCGTGCCCAGCGCGAGGCAGGCTTGACCGAATCGCACGAAGTCAGCGTGGACGACATTCGTCGGCTGAATCCTGCCCTCTATACGGAAGACCTTATCGGCGGCACATTCTGCCCGCTGGATGGATTTATGCGCCCGATGAACATCCTGCAGGGCTATGTGCAATCAGCACAGCAGAATGGTGTTGAGTTTCGGTATGGGGTGGGCACGGTAGAAGTCTGGCGTGAGGGCGAGCGGGCGATGGGCGTGAGGGTGAATGGCGAGCGTATCGCATCGGGAGCCGTGGTGAACGCAACAGGTGCATGGGCGGGTGTCGTCGCCCAGCAAGCGGGCGTCCATCTGCCCGTCTATCCCGTCAAGCGCCAAGTTGCCGTCACGATGCCCACCACAGTCTTGCCTGAAACGATGCCGATGAGCGTCGATGTGAGCGACGGATTCTACCTGCGCGTGCGCGATGGGCGCGTGCTGCTGCTCCTACCCGATGAGCATCCGACAGATGACCCCTTCGATACGCGCTTCGACGAAGCGTGGCTGGGCAAGGTGGTGACACGGGCACACGCGCGCGTGCCCTGCCTCAGGGAAGTGCCTATCGATCGGGAGGCGTGCTATGCGGGGCTTTACGAGATGTCGCCCGACTGCCATGTGATTGTGGGCGAGGCGCCCGAATTGCGTGGGTTCTACCTTGTGAATGGCTCCTCTGGGCACGGCGTGATGCATGCGCCCGCACTGGGCGAGATTGTCAGTGCGCTCATACTCGGTCAGCCGCTGCCGTTCGACATCACCCCCTTGCGCCCGTCGCGCTTTGCGGAAGGCGCTCTAAACCTGGAAACGGGTGTGCTCTAAGCAGGAAACAGTTGCCGAGAAGCAGAATCTCTCTTAGGAGGCGATGCAGATGCAGGTACGCGAGTTGCGATTAGGATCGCACATCGAGCCAGAACTGGCGTCGCTGGCAATACCTGGGCTGGGACAGCTGCTGCAAGGGCGACTGATTCGGGCTGCACTTTGGTTCTTTCCCACGCTCGCGCTGTGGGCGATTATCCTTGCGCCTGATGGATTGGGCACAGAGGGGCTCCTCATTATTCCGATCGCTCTGGCGATGCACCTTGCCAGTGCGCGCGCCGCTGCGCTGTCCGCCTTGAGGGGTGAGTCGTCCAGACCTGCCAACCTGTGGGAAACGGTTCCCTTCTACCTACAGCTAAAAGTGCTGGGGGGCGTGCTCCTCACCGTCGCTGCGTTCCACATCCTGATAGTTGGAACTGAGCTCATCCGTGGAGTGATCGACGCTCAAATGCGCTGGGCGGGCACTGGGTTTCTGCCTCCTTCGATGTCGATACGGCTCGGTTGGCTGATTGGGCGATTAGTGATGATGACCAGCATCGGTGCTATTGGTTTTTGCCTGTATCAGATAGGGAGCTTATCGCAGATGCGCGCCACGGAGCGAACGCGCGAGCATCTTCTGCTTCAGGAGGCGCGCGCTCGTGGCGGCTCGCTGACCGTGCCCGAAGCCGCTGCGATTTTGCAATCGAGTTTCGAGGAGGCGCATGAGCTGCTGGAGACAATGGCACAGCGCCGCTGGATAGGTGTTTCTATCGCTTCCAGCGGACAAAAGCAATATTCCTTTTTGCCTGCTGACCTCCAAGATAGCGAGGCTTGATTGCATGGAGCATAACGCCTTTAGTGGCGCCGAAGCACGATAATATACTCCATCGGGTAGGCAATATAATCAGCTTCGCGCGTGCTGGCGAATTTACCCGTTCGTTTATCGCGCGTACGCGGCAGAATTTTGGAGGGTATCTCACGCAGAATGACGCGCTCCAGTTCAAAATCAAGTGCCACGAGCTGTTCCGCGAACACCTGCGCGTTCTGGATTTCAACCCCACACAAGTGCGTGTTGCCAATCACGATGCAGATGCGACCTCCTCGACGCAACACACGCCGCATCTCCTCAAAGCACTGGCGCATCTCCGCGAAGTAGAGGGCAACCTCGCGTGCCTTGCGAGAATTGCGCTCGGCAACCTCGTTAATAATCCGCTCTGCAAGTGGCGAGCCAATTGGTGCGCTAAGGTCTTCGACCCCGTTCGAACGCCCGATGAACCCTTTGCGAAACTCGCGCAGGCTCGTCGTTGCACCGAACCAGAGCGCACTCAACTGGTGCAGGTCAGCATACTCGTAGCTGGTGACATGCGGCCATTTTAGCTTCTTTGCGGGTGAGCTGACCTGTTTGAATGGCTTCATGCAGAGCACCAGCGTTGTCCAGTGTGATAAGGCAGAACTTGAAATGGTTGCCTCGCATGCCATAATTGAGAGCAGAGGGCAAACGGAGCGGAAAATGAAGAGACGAATAGCGGTTTTGGGCGTATTGTGTCTGTCTGGGCTGTTCGCGCAGCAGGCGTTGCATAAGGCGCAGGTGCAGAAGCCGTCTCCTGCACCGACCTCTGCCCACGACCAGCCCCTGACGGGCTACGAGGTGGCGGTGCTGGTCGCCGAGTTCATTCAGAAGTTGGAGCGTGGGCTGAGCGAGGCGTTCGAAAAGCCTATTCTCACGGCGAGCGCGGGCGAGGTATCACTCACAGGTAAGCATCCCGAATGGGCGCATAGTGCCCTTCTCGAGCTCAAGCGGCGCGGTCTCATCCCGCCAGGCTTCAACGGGCGTCAGCCGATGAAACGGTATCAAGTGGGCATCATGCTGGCGCGATATGCCCAGCGGCTCGACGCACATATGCGGGCACAGATGGGCAAGCCTGTTGGACGCACACGCTTCCAGACCCAACCGCGCATCAACCTTTCCACACGCCATCCTGCCTATGCCGCGCTCAAATATCTGGCGGAAGGCGCATGGGTGGGCGCGGAATCGCCCCTCTATCGCGAACCAAAGGGCGCCCTTCGCGGGCGCGAACTGCCCGATATGCTCAAGCAACTCGCTCAGCGTATTCTCGAACGCTATACCCGCGAGAAGCACTGGGAGGAGCCACCCTTGCGATGAGCGAGCGACTTCAACAGCAAATTGCCTTCCTGGTCGAAATCGACCGTCTAAAGGGAGTTCTGCGACGCACGCGCTTGCTGGACGGTTCCCGCTATGAGAACAGCGCGGAGCATTCGTGGTACTTCGCGATGGCGGCGCTGGTACTAACAGAGTATGCCCACGAGCCGATTGACCTGTTCCGCGTGGTCAAAATGGCACTGGTGCACGATATTGTGGAGGTTGACGCGGGCGATACCTTCGTGTTCGATGAGCAGGCGCGTCGGACCCAGCATGCGCGGGAGGTGCGTGCCGCGGAGCGTATCTTCGGCTTACTGCCCCCAGAGCAAGCACACGAGCTACGCGCCCTTTGGGAGGAGTTCGTCGCGCGTCAGACACCTGAAGCACGGTTCGCTGCCGCGCTCGACAGCCTCGTCAGCATCCTCGCAAACGCCCACACCGACGGCGGCAGCTGGCGCGAGAACGGCATCCCACTGGAACGAGTCCTCCAGTTCGACCAGCGCATCGCGCAAGGCGCACCCGTCCTGTGGGAGTTCGCCAAACACCTCATTGAGCAGACCTTTGACGCGCTGAACGCCCGTGGGGAGACAAGCGATGAACCGAGCGATTAGCGCGTTTCCGATAAAGATAGATCCCCACGCCTATCAGTGCCAGCGCTGGCAGATGTCCGTAGGTAAAAAGCCCCCAAAGCGGTTCGGAGGTCGCGCCCACCCGCAAAAACTCAATCAACGCACGATAGACCCCATGCAAGATGAGAAACAGCGCGAACACCTGCCCCACAAAACGCCGACGCCCATCGACGCGCGTGAGCACCACGAAAATCGCGAGGTTGATGATTGTAGAGTAGAGTTGGGTCGGGTGGACGGGAGCATCGAGACCGGGGAACTGCACGCCCCAAGGGAGGGTTGTCGGACGCCCGTAGCAACAGCCCGCCGCGAAACAGCCAATTCGGGCAATTGCATACGCCAGCGCAAGCGATGGCGCGGACAAATCTGCCACTTGCCATGCGTTCAACTGGCGGCGCCTGACCATCCACAGCCCCGCCAGCGCACCCGCTACAAAACCGCCAAAGTAAGACATTCCGCCCTCCCACAGCCGCAATATGCCCCACCAGTCGCCTGCATACTGGCTCCAGTTGGTCAGCACATAGAGCAGGCGTCCGCCCAGGATGCCCGCCATCACCATCGCGAACGCCAGATCGAACACATCGTCGGTGTTGATGCCGTATCGTGGCGCCGCTTTCAGCCCGCGCCAGACCGCCAGCCAGATGCCGACAGCCCACATCAAGCCGTAGGTGTGCAGTGCGAAATCGCCCCAGCGCACCAAATCGGGCATCATGGCGACCGTGCCTCCTCCGATTCGGCAGGTGGCTCGCTCGGTTCCGAGCGCGGGTGAACAAACTGAAGCGCGACCAGCCCCAACAATGCTACCGTAATCGCGATATCCGCCACATTGAACACTGGCCAGATGAGCACATCGAACATATCGATTACATAACCGTAGCGTAGACGGTCGACGAGATTGCCCGCCGCGCCGCCGAACAGCAGTCCCAGCATCCCCTGCACGAAACGCGATGGCTTCACCCGACGCAGATACACCACAATCCCGCCCATTACTATCAGCGAAAGCGGAACGGTAATCCAGCCCTTGCCGTCCAGCAAGCCGAAGGCGATGCCCGTGTTATGTGTGCGCGTGAGGTGCAGCACCCCCGGAATGAGGGGCACACTCTGAAAGGTGTTCAGCGTGGCGACGACCCAGTATTTGCTTGCCTGATCCAGAATGAACACCACTCCCGCAACCAGCCAGAACATTCCACCCAAAGGATACCCGCCTACCCCCCAGCATGAAGGTGTTCTCATGCCGTCGGACGCCAAATCGCACCGCACTGGGGATATTCATTTATCGGCGGGTAGGGCGTCCTAAACTCCTATACCCAGCTGTTCCAGCGCTTCACGCACCTTCGGGCGCGGCTCTTTGAACAGCCAGTCCAGCTCCACCCAAAGCCCCTCGATAGCAGTGGAGTATAGCCGTCCCTCGCGCAGTTCGACGACCTCGTAATCCGCACCTGCTTGCCGAACAACGCGCACTAATCGCGTCACGGGGTCTATGAGCCACAGTTCAGGCGTGCCTATCATCCGATAGTCTACTTCCAACGCACGCCATTCGGTGAGCCGATCCCCCGCTGAACGGATTTCCAGCACCCAATCGGGCGCCTCCGTGACGAGCGATTCCGTGATGATGTGGGCACGCTCCTTGCGAATGAACAGCAAATCGGGGAGACGGGAGCGGTACTCATTGATTCGAACTGCGGAACGGGAACCCGATACATAGCCCAGTTGGCGCACCTCGACATACTCGCCCACAAAGCGTGCCAACCACAGAAAGAGCTGCTCATGATGCCATGCGGCTGCCATCTCTCGCTCGACCAGTGCGCCATCAATCAGCTCGTACAGGTCATCCTCGCTGGTCAGGCGTAGGTAGTCGTCGATGGTGAGCGGTTTTTCTGCCACCCACGCCGTGCGCGACCTCTGCCGAACTCGGCGCAGTTGCGCCCGTGTTGCAGAAGGAGCCATCATCACAAGCAGTATACCTAACTCCCGTATCGCTCCCGCTCCTGTTGGACCAGCACGCGGCGCAGGATTTTGCCAGAGGGCGACTTGGGGATTTGCTCCACGAACTCGATGCGCCGCACCTTTTTGAAGGGGGCGACGCGCTCTGCCACATAGTTCATCAGCTCCTCGGCAGTGGCGGGCGCTTTGAGCACGACGAACGCTTTGGGCACTTCGCCCGCCTCCTCGTCGGGGCTGGGAATGACCGCCACATCCGCCACCGCCGGATGGCTCAACAGCACCGCCTCCAATTCCGCGGGAGCCACCTGCAAGCCCTTGTATTTAATCAGCTCCTTCACGCGGTCGATGATATAAAAGTAGCCGTCCTCGTCGACATAGCCGATGTCGCCGGTGCGTAGCCAGCCGTCGGGTGTGAGGGTGTCGGCGGTTGCCTGCGGGTTGTTCAGGTAGCCGCGCATCACTTGCGGACCGCGAATCCAAATCTCACCTTCTGTCCGCACGCCAAGCGGTGTGCCTGTGCCCACATCCACCACCATGCATTCGGTGTTCGCAATGGGCGGACCGACCGAGGTGAGCTTGATACGCGCGGGGTCTTCAGGGTTCACATGCGTCACGGGGCTGGTCTCGGTCAAGCCGTAGCCCTGCATGACCAGACAGCCCAGCCGCTCGGCACAGGCACGCGCCACCGCCTCGCCCAAAGGCGCCGCGCCCGACATTATCACCTTCAGACTGGACAGGTCATACGAATCCACTATCGGCTGTTTCGCCAGCATCAGGATAATCGGCGGCACGAGGTGCGCACGGGTGATTTTGTAATCCTGCAAGGTTTTCAGAAAGAGCTCCAGTTCGAAGCGCGGCAGTGTGACGATGGTCGCCCCTATGTGGAGGCATAAGTTCAAAATGACCAGCATGCCGTAGATGTGGTAGAAGGGCAGGATGCCAATCACGCGCTCAGTGGGCTGCATGTGCATATCTGAACCGAGCACCTGCACCATGTTCGCCACGAGATTGAAATGGGTCAGCATCACGCCTTTGGGCAAGCCGGTGGTTCCGCTGGAGTAGGGCAACATGACGAGGTCGTCGCGCGGCTGAATCGCGACCTGCGGTGGCTCGGCATCAATGAGCAGCTCGGTGAACGGCGTTGCGCCCTCGCCTTGCCCAATCGTGAACACCTCCTGCACGCCTGCCTGCTGGGCAGCGGGCAGTGCCTTTTCGAGCAGTGCATCGACCGTCACGAGGAACTTCGCGCCTGAATCGCGCAATTGATAGGCTAATTCGTCGGCGGTATAGAGTGGGTTCGCAGTGGTGACAATCCCGCCGATAAGCGCGGTGCCGTGAAAAGCCAGTGCATATTCGGGCAAATTGGGGCTGTAGATGGCGACTACCTCGCCTTTTTTTAGCCCGCGCCTGGCAAGGTTGCCCGCCACGCGCTGGACACCCTGCCAAAGTTGCGCGTAGGTGAGCGTGCGCCCCGTCAGACCATCGATCAGGGCAGGCTTATCACCGAATTCGCCTGCTCTGGCGTAGACAAACTGCACCAGTCCCGTCTCTGGTATCTCCACCGTTGGATGCGGGCTGCGAAAGATCATCTTTTGACACCTCCACCGCTATAATACGGCTGATAGGGAGGCGATTCCTGCTATTATGCATTTCGGTTTCACAGACGAGACCTCAGTATCCTCTGGATGATAACCCCTATCACCATTCTCAGCGAAGCATAGAATTCAACGAGGCTTTTGGTATAATCCTTGTATGGAGGTAGAGCGCTGTGCCAGTGTTGCAGATAGGAACCGAACAGTTGCTGGAACTGCTCCAGCAACTGGAGCCTGAAGAGCGGTTGCAACTGCTGTTCAAGTTAGCAGAGCGTGCGCGTGAACAGATGGAACGCCACCGCACTTTCGCCGAGAATCAACTGCGGACGATGGCTGCCGAACGTGGGCTAAACTGGGACACGATGAGCGAAGAGGAACGTGAAAGCTTCGTTGATGACCTCCTACATGAACAATGAACATAATTCGTGTCGTATTTGATGTCAATGTTTTATTCTCTTGGGTAGGTTGGCATGGCGTAGCTTATCGATGCGTAGAATTGGCACGTCAACCACGAGTGGTCAGTCTCTCTTGCGAGGCTATTTTGCGCAAACTCTTTGAAAAATTAGTGCAGAAACTTAATTTCACTCCAGATCGCGTCACTGATGTAGCACAGGATTTGCTGAGTTTTACCACCCTTGTTGAACTACCTGCCACAGTGCCCGAAGTAACAGGCGATAAAGAAGATGATATCGTTGTGGCGTGCGCTCTATATGGAGCCGCAAACTACATCGTGTCAGGATCCTGCGAGGTGCTTCGAGTATAATCAGCCTGCTATGCAGTGGCGGGCGAAATGGATTTGGTCGCCGGGCGAGGACGCCCCTCGCAACTTCTATTGGTGCGTACGCAAGGAGTTCGAGTTGCCGAAACGGTTCGAGCGCGTGCAGATTGCCCTCAGTGCCGACACACGCTACCTGCTGTGGGTGAACGGCACGCTCGTTGGGCAGGGTCCCATCCGCGCCTTTCACGGAGGTTGGTACTACGACCTGTACGACATCACCGAGTGGGTTCAGCCGGGGCTGAATGCGGTTGCTGTGCTGGTGCATCACTACGGCATCGCCACTTTCCAGTACGATTTTGTGCGGGGCAAGGGGCGTGGGGGGCTGATTGCCCAGGTGGAGTGCGATGGGCGCGTCGTGGCGGCGTCTGACCAGAGCTGGCTGAATGTACCGCACCCCGCCTTCGAACGCCAGACGGTGCGGATGTCGTGCCAGTTGGGTTTTGCCGAGCATTATGACGCGCGCCGCTCGATGGGCGACTGGACCCAGCCTCGCTATGACGATTACGAATGGAACGAGGCGGTCGAGATTGGCGATGCGGGGTGCGCCCCATGGGGTGAACTGCGCCCGCGTCCTATCCCCTTCCTCACGATGGAACCCGTCTACCCCAAACGCCTACTGCGAGCGCGCGTGGTGCGCCCGCCAGCAAGCGCGTGGGCGTTCGACCTGAAGCCCAACCTGCGCCCCGATGACCTCACCGCCAATCCCAGCACGCTCGTGGGGCTGATTGCCACCGAACTGCGCCTCCGCCAGCCGTGCCAGATAACCATTAGCAGTGTGCATCACGGACTGCGCGAGGGCGATGTGCGGGTCGACGGCAAGCCACTGAGCATACACAACGGTGTTGCACTCGCTGAGCTGCCCGCCGGTAGCCACCTGCTCTGCATCAATGTCTCCCGCTGGTACCACGACTGGTACTTCTACCCCGTGCTGGACTGGTCGCCTGAGGCAGAAGTCCAGCTCGTGAACCCATTGCTGGAGCATGCCGACTATCCGTGGGTGATCATCGGACCCTTTGAGAGCGAGAGCCATCCCAATTTTCAGAGCGCGTTCGCCTTCAGCAGTCCGCTGGAGGTGCGTCGTTGCCCTGTAGCACACTCTATCGACCCGCTCCACACGGCAAAGGCGAATATCTTCGCGCTGACCACTCGCGCCCAGCCGCTGCCCGAAAAGCCCCGCATCGAGCGCACGGAGGGTTGTCTGAACGCCGTGGATGACGAAACGGTGCTCTATCCGACCGAGACGGGCGATTTGGAGCTTTGGTTCGATTTCGGGCGCGAGGTGGTGGGCTATGTGGAAATTGAGTTGGAAGCGCCCGAAGGCACCATTTTTGACTTCAACGGCTTTGAGTATCTGGACCCAGTTCAACTCTGGTTCACGGGCAAGACGCCCGGGCTACAGCCTGAGCGGGTACAGTGGACGCATGGGCTGAACAACACTTTTCGGTATGTGGCACGGCACGGCTGGCAGTGCTATCGGAGCCTTGTGCGGCGCGGCTTCCGCTATGCCACACTGACGGTGCGCTTTCCCAAAGACCAGTCAGCTTCATGGGCGGGACGCCCGAACTACGATTCTCAGCCTGTGCGCCTGCGACGATTCTGTTGCTACCTAAACACCTATCCCTACGAGCATCGGGGCGCGTTCGTCTGCTCGGATCACTTGCTGAACACCATCTATGAGATGTCGCGCTATACGGTGCGCCTCTGCAGTGAGGATACCTTCGTGGACTGCCCTGCCTATGAGCAGACCTTCTGGGTGGGCGACGCGCGCAACGAGGCGCTGTTCGCCTATGCGGGCTTTGGCGATTACACCCTTGCGCGGCGCTGTCTCCTGCTGGCAGGCGAGTCGCTGGAGCGATCGCCCCTTGTGGAGAGCCAAGTGCCCAGCGGCTGGGAGAACATCCTCACGGCGTGGGCGCTCCTGTGGGCAATCGCCTGTTATGAGCATTATCTTTTTACGGGCGACCGCGAATTCTTGGAGGCGATCTACCCCGCCATCCGTCAACAGAACGAGACCCTGCACACACGCTATATGAACTCGCATGGTCTGCTGGAGATTCAGGCGTGGAACATGCTCGACTGGGCGCCGATGGACACGCCGGGCGAGGGGGTGGTGACGCACCAGAACATGTGGCTGGTGAAGGTGTGGGAGTGCACAGCGCAGTTGGCGGAATGGCTGGACAGGCAGGAGGACGCGCTCACATGGCGACGCTGGGCACAAGACCTGCGCGAGGCGATTAACCGCCACCTGTGGAACGCCGAGCGGGGCGCCTACACCGACTGCCTCAAGCCCGACGGCTCACAGAGTGAGACTTTCAGCCAGCAGACGCAGGTGGTCGCCTATCTATGTGGTGTTGTGCCTCCCGCTCAGCGTGCGCAGTGCGAGCGATACCTGCTGGAGCCGCCTGAAGGGTTCATTCGCGTCGGCAGTCCCTTCATGATGGCGTTCGTGTTGGAAGCGCTCATGGGGGGTGGGCATCGTCAGGCGATTTTGGATGTGATTCGTCGTTGGTGGGGGCTGATGGTGCGCATGGGCGCGACGACCTGCTGGGAGACCTTCCCTGCTCGCGAGCCGTCCAATCCCCTGCACGCCCACGAGGTGGGCTGGTTCACCCGCAGCCATTGCCATGCGTGGAGCGCCGCGCCCGTCTACTTCCTGCCCGCCTGCCTGCTCGGCATCCAACCCCTTGAGCCGGGCTTCAAACGCTTCGCCCTCCAGCCATTTCTGGGCGATTTGGAATGGGCATACGGCGCGTTTCCCATCCCGCAGGGCAGAGTGGAGTTCGCGATGGAGCGCACGCCCGACGGGATTCACCTACAGCTGAGCATCCCCGACGGCTCCGTCGCGGTGTTGGACAGCGAAGAGTACCCACCCGGCACACACAACATCAGCCACAGGGGATAAAGCTCCAGCAGGGCGCGAAACTCATCCAAAATACCGAAAAAGAGCCACGGCACACCCATCACCAACAGCCCCGCCACCATCAGGCGACGCAACAGAAGGGGTTTCTGTTGCCAACCCCATGCAGGAAGCCCAATTAGAACGGCAAGCAGGAGCAAAAACCGCACATGCCGTCCACCAAAATCGGTGAAGAGGGAGAGGAGAAAGGGTAGATTGCGCTCTGTAAGCCAGAACTCAAACGCACTGCCCGCGTTCTCCCGATAGAGCCACCCCAGCCACAAGCGCACCCCCACATAAAACATCAGCATCACCAGTGGGAACAGCCACTCCCTGGATCGGATAAGTCCGACAGGTCGGACGAATGCCACCGCCCACCACGCAATCAGCAAAAACGCCGTCTCCTTGTGCCAGACCGCCAACACAAAAATCAGCCCGTACAGCCATCTCTGCCCGTGCAGAAGCGCCCACAGCGCTGAAGAATAGAGAACAAGCGTCGCGGGATCGTAGATATGCACCCCATGCCGCCAGTTGAGCAGAGGGTAGACCAATCCAAGTGCAAGGGGCGGTGCAACCCACTCCCAAAACCACGCTAAATTCGTGGCAGGGGCGTCCCGCCCGTGCAATGTGGCTTGGGCATCGTGCCCATAAAGCATAGCAGGGGCGTCCCGCCCGTGCAATGTGGCTTGGGCATCTCGCCCGTGAATCGGACCTGCCCAAACGCTCAAAAACAGCCCCCGCCACAACCACAACACAGCGAAATAACAACCCCACACACTCAGCACTAACAGCAGATGGGCGAAGGCAACCCGTCCATCACGCCCCAGCCACAGGGTGCGGAATTGAACCGCTTCATCGCTTCGCCTCTCGTCCATCCCCCCTTTGATTCCCCCCTTACTAAGGGGGGTGTAGGGGGGATTCCCCATTTGCCATTTCCCGTTTGCCATCAACACGCGTTCCTGCCACGCATGCGGTGTCCAGCGGGCAAGTGTGCCAATCACATCGGGCACGAGGCGACGCAGCACGAAAGGGCGATGGGCGGTTCCGTCCAGCATCGCCGCCAAGCAGGAGCGCGGGTCGCGGTCAAAATGGAGCGCAGAAGTGAGCAGGGTCATCCCTGCACTAACCACGAGAAACAACCCCGTCAGCGCCAGCCACCTCATGATTGCTCTGCCTCGCTCAGCGCGTCCGACCCCCCAGACAGGTCAGACAAGTCAGACAGGTCAGACGAGTCGGACATGTCGGACTGAAAGTGGGCAATCCAGCGGTCGAACTCGCGCTCGATGCGCCCGAAGCCACGCAGATGCCCATAATAGCGTAGGGCAAGCGCACGCTCCTCCTCCTTGATATGGGTGAGTATCTCCACGGCACGCACACGGAACCGCTGAGCGGAAAGCTCGCGATAGCGCGTGTGCAGTTCCTGCAGGGGCAGTTCCTCGCCCAGCAAGGGGGCAAGCAGTTCGGCAGCCTCCACCATCAGCTGGAGCCGTCCCCAACGCACTTCGATAGAATGGCTCGTCCCCACAGACAAGTCTAACCTGTCCGATATACCCGCCCCCTTGGAAAACCCTTCCAGCCATTTCAGGTTCATCCGCTTGAGCTCCTCCCAGCGTGTCCAAGCGATGAGTTTCACCTCGTTGTTCGCATCGTGCCCAGTGCCCCATGCTGCTTGTCGCTTCGCCAGTCCCCGAATCTCGTTCGGGACATGCTCCCGTTGGAGCCGTTCCCATGCGCGGTGTGCCTTCTGCAGAAGCCCTTCGACCCGCTGTTCTAAGCGCAGGAGGATGCGGTGGGGTTTGGCAGGCGTCTCACCGCTACGAATGACGCGAATCAGGCGCAGATGGTCGCTGAGGGCGTTCAGGGCACGAGTCAGGCGGCGTAGGCGTCGCTTCCAGAAGGCAACGCGCGTTGGTGGGAAGCATGGATAAAACAGCGTCAGGCACGCCTGCAAACGCACCACCGCCCGCCGCGCCCGCTCCACCTCCTCAAGAGCCTGCCCGACAGGTCGGACCTGTCCGCATGACTCCAGCACTGCAAGCGTTTGCGCTGAGCCGTAGGCGCAAAATCGCGATTTGCTCATTGCCCAGCCTGCTCCATTTGGCGCAGGATCGATTCAAGCGCCTTCATTTTGGCGCCGTAGGTTGCCCAGTCGCCTGCTTTGAGCGCGTCCTGCGCCTCGCGATAGACCTGGCTCGCCTGTCGGGCGAGGGTACGCAGGTCGGTGGTTGGCACAGTAGGGCGTGATGTGCTCGGCGGGACCGGTTGAGTAGCCACCTGAGGACGAGGCACGCCCGGCGATGCCGTACCCGCATTCAGCAGAAGTTTCAGCCCCTCGTCCACCGTGTCGGTCATCACCACACGGTTCCCACTCGCCAAAATCACCTTTTTGAGTTCGGGAATCGCCGCCTCGTAGGCAGCGCGCAGATAGATGGGCTTGAAATAGAGCATCGTATTCCCCAGCGGGATGACCAGCAGACTGCCTCGAAAGACCTGCGACCCCTGCTGATTCCACCAGTTCAACTGCTGGGCAATTTCGGGGTTCTGATTGATACGCGCCTCAATCTGGACAGGACCATACACCAGCCGTTCCTTCGGGAAGCGGTACAGCACCAGTTCGCCATACCGATCGGGATCGCAGTGTGCTGCGAGCCAGCCGACCAGATTGTCACGATTGAGCGGGGTGAAGGGCAGGGTCAAAATATAGCGTGGCTGGGCTTCGCCCGGCGGCTGCATAATCACATAGTAGGGTATCATCGGGGTCGGCTCCTGTCCGACAATCAGCTCCCGTGCAATCTGCCACGCATCCTCCTTGTTGAAAAAGATGCGGGCATCAGTCGTGTGATACAGCTCCAGCAGCTTCGCCTGCACCGAGAACATGTCGATGGGATAGCGGATATGCGCCTTAATTTCGGGCGGCATCTCCGCCATCGGCTTAAACAGCCCTGGGAAGGCGTCGCGATAGGCGCGAATGAGTGGGTCGCTCTCGTCGGCGATATAGGCGTTCACCTCACCCGTGTAGGCGTGAATGGTGACCTTGACGGCATTCCGCAGATAGTTGAACTGTCGCACCGTGCGGTCGCTTGAAAAGAAGGGCTTACTATAGGGATAGTTGCGGCTGAAGGTGTAGCCGTCATAAATCCAAAGGATGTCGCCGTTTACCATCACGGGGTAGGCGTCTTCGTCCCACAGTAAAAAGGGAAACAGTGTGCGCACGCGCTCGGCAATCGAGCGGCGGAACAGCAGGCGCGACTCCGCGGTCAAATCGCGCGACAAAATAATGTTGTAGTCCTGCAGGCGCAGGGCGAACATCACTCGCGCGAAGAGACCGCCAATCGGCACACCGCCGTCGCCTGCATAGGTGGTGTAGACATTCTCTTCGGTGCCGCTCCCTGTCAGCAGGGGGTAATCGAGCTCCTTCAGGCGCGAGCGCACAATCGCATGGTCGGCTATGTTCTCGCCGAAGTAGACGGCGGGGTTTTTGAGGGGCAAATCGGGCGGCGTCACGGGTGGCAGGTCGCGAATGAGCAGGACCGGCTGACCCTCACCCGTCGCCTCCGTCACAGGGTTCATCACCAGCCCGTAGCCATGCGTGTACAGCAGGTGCAGGTTCTGCCAACGCTGAGCCTCTGGAGGCAATCCCTCCAAGTGCAACTCCCGCACCGAGAGCAGAACCTGCCGTACCTTGCCCCCCAGCACATAGCGGTCCACATCGATGTCGACGAAGCGATAGTAGGGCTTGAGTGCCTGCAGACTGTTGTAGACCTGGCTGAGCGGGCGGTAATCCCACAGGCGCAAATTCTCCAGCGAACCCTGCGCACCTTTGAGGTCGGAGGCAGTGAGGTCTTCGCGCACATTCATCGTGCGCACCGCGATTTTGTCCAGCTGATAGGCTCGGCGGGTGAACTCCAGATGGTGCTGGATATACCTACGCTCCCGTTCCAACTGATTGGGCACGACCACGAACCGCTGAACCGAGGGCGGATAGAGCATGCTGGCGACAATCCAGAACAGCACCACCGTTGCAAAGCCTCCAATCGGCAGGAGCAGTCCCGCACCCCGACGCAGGCTGAACAGGCAAAGGGCTGCTGCCCCAATCAGCCCAAAAACGGTGATGTTCAAAATGGGGAGCGTCGCATGGATGTCGGTGTAGCCTGCCCCGAAGAACTGGTCATGGTCCGAAAATACCAGGTCGTACCGTGCCAGCCACAGGTACCAAGCGAATGCCAATAGAAAGAGCGCCGCCAAAATGAGCAGATGGGGCTTCACCGAGGGCAGAAAAGTGGGCATCCCACCGAGCCAGCCCAGCGCCCGATTGAAATAGTAGAAACTGCCCACCCCCACCAGCGCGAGGAGCGTCATGAACATCACCAACCCCGCCACGAACGAGAGCAGGGGCAGCCGAAACACATAGAAGCCCACATCGCGCCCGAACAGCGGGTCGGCAATTCCAAATGGTTTCGCGTGCAGGAAAAGCAGGAGCTCGTTCCACGCGCTCACCGCCGTCAGCCCCACAAACACCGAAAAGACGAGCACGCTTAGTATCAGTAGCCAGAAAGTGCCCACCCGCACTGCTCGCGTGATGCGCACGATGCGCCCGCCACGCAGGGCGAACGCCGGCTCCTCCACCGAACCCACCACGCGATTCGCAATCACGAGGTTCACCAGCCCGAACAGAAAGAAGCCCGTGCTGACCGCAAGGAACAGCACGCTCTTCATCAATAGAATCCGCGTGAACACCTGCGGATAGCCCACATCGTGGGTGAACCACAGGTAATCGGTGTAGAGGCGCACCAGCATCCCACCAAAAAAGAGCAACAACAGCGCGACCGCCACCAGCCCCATCGCCACCCTCTGTCTGAGTGTCATAGTAAGATTCTACCCGCTCGCGGCTTGGGCGTCTCGCCCAGAGGGCGACTCCAGATTTTTGACAGCCTGCCGACAATCTCCACCAGCAGACTGCAATACGGTGCGCTACGAAAGCCTCCACATACCCTTCAGAGCACAGCCTGCAAGGGTACATTTTGCCCCTTTCCCGATTATAGACAGGTTCCTTTTGGGGTGATGGGTATGAGACGCTCTGGCTTTACACTGATCGAGTTGCTGGTCGTGATAGCGGTGATAGCGCTGCTGGTCGCCATCTTACTGCCTGTGTTCTGGCGGGTGCGGCGCGCCTCCTATGGCAGTGTCTGCACCAGCCATCTGCGCCAACTGAACTTGGCAACACTCGCCTACGCCCAAGACCACGACGAACTGTTCGCGCTCGGTTTCTATCAGGTCGGACAAGAGGGCATCCGCACCCTGTGGAGCCTGCACCGTCCCTATCTCAAAAGCGATGCGCTTTACTTGTGCCCACTGGAGACGCGCCCGATCCCTCTCTCTGCCCTGAACCGCTTGACGGAGATACCGCTGGCGGAACCCTCTATTGAGGTTGCGCTCGTGCCGAACTGGTGCCTGTTTGTGAACGAGATTGCCTTTCCCGATACGCCCGCGGTGTCGCTGGCACAGATGAGCTATCCTGCCGACACGGTGGTCTGGTTCGATGGTTATCTGGCGGAGGGCAATCGGGCGCGGTTTGAGCCGGGCGCGACGCTTGCTGGGCGGCACGGCGAGAATGTGGAGCCGTTAATGGAGCAGATAGTGCGCGTATCGCGGGTGGATCGGGTGCAGGCGGTGGCGCTGGATGGGCATGTTTCGAATCTGCCTGCACGGTTGCGTCCCGATGTCCGGCGCGAGGGAAGCGATTTTATTCAGTATCTCTCTCGTCCTGTGGCGTTGGATGGGCGTTCTGTGCCTGTGTGGTTGGTTCAGGGTGGGGTCTATCACGGCAAACCGAGCTTTATGGGCTGGCCGAGCCGTCCTGACCCGAATACGGGGCGGATGCTGTTGCGGTGTTATCACCGCGCCTTCTATTGCGACGAGTGGTGAGATGAGGGTTGAATCCCCCCTGCGTTTAGGGGGCGGGTTGAACTCGCCCCCCTCCAGGTTTCCCCCCGCCGCTGGCGGGGGGAAACCGAAAGAGGTTCCCTGCTTAGGAGACGGCTTGCTCCAGCTCGGCATACTCCAGTTCGGCATAGGTGGGGGTCGGTTGAACCACGCTGAGTGGGTACTTCAGCGGGCGTCCCAGCCGCTCAAACAGCTGGGCATAGGCGCGTCCAATCGCCTCCCAGCTCATGCCGGCGGACTTGCGCTGTGCCACCGCCCGATGATAGCGCAGGAGCGCGGGATCCGCAAGCAGTTGCACCACCGCGTCCGCAATCGAGGCGGGATCATGGAACTGGACCAGCATCCCGCCCCCATCGCCCAGCACCTCCTGTGCGTACAGATAGGGCGTCGAAATCACCACACAGCCCGACGCCAACGCGTACGCCAGCGTGCCGCTTGTGATTTGGTCGGGGTTATGATAAGGCGTGATATAGAGATCGGTCGCGCGCAGATAGAGTCGAATCTCGTCCAGCGTCAGGTAGCGGTTCACGAACTGCACATGGCGCTCCAACCCCAGGCGCTTCACTTCCGCTTCGAGCATCTGGCGATATTGCTCCCCTTCGCGTGCCCGAATTTTCGGATGGGTCTCGCCCAGCACCAGATAGAGCACATTCGGGAAGTGCTGGACGATAGTGGGTAGTGCACGAATCACATCCTCGATGCCCTTGCCTGGGTTTACCAGCCCGAAGGTGCTCAGCACCGTGCGCCCAGTTAGTCTTAGTTTTGCCTTCGCCTCCTGCGGACTCATCAGCAACGGCGCCGGGGCACCGTGCGGGATCACATAAACTTGGTGCACGGGCAAATCGTAGACCGTGCGCAGGAGCCTCACTGCCGTATGCGCCATCACCACCACCGCGTCCGAGTGAATCACGATCTTGCGCAGCAGGTCGCGCATCATGTCGGAGGGGCGCGGCACGACCGTGTGGAGCGTGGTCACCAGCGGCACCTCCAGTCGGCGGATGAAGGGAATGATATATTCGCCCATCTCCCCGCCAAAGATGCCGTACTCGTGCTGGAGGCTGACCACGCGCACATTCGAACGGTTCAGCAGCTCCGCCGCCTCCACATAGTCGCCAACCCGCTCGCGCCGAATCTGGTAGAGGACGCGGCGGTCCGGAGGCTCGGTGCGCTGTTCGTGGTCTGCCGAAATGACCAACCCACTCCAGCCTTGCCTTTCGACTGCCTCTAACAGGTCGTATGTGAAGGTCGCCAGCCCGCACTCCGTGGGCGGGTAAGTGCTCACAAACGCGACCTGTGGGCGCGTATCCAGACCGTTATCCCTTGCCATGTTACTTCACCTCCATAGAATAGTATTTACTCTTTCTGTGTCTTGGAGACACAGGCAGACTGTGGCAGTGTGGAGCGCACAAGCAGTTCAATTGCACTGACAGCTACCTCGCCACCAGGTAGCCGCAGGATGGCTTATCCGTTCGGGTTCAACCCAAAGGTTGCCAAAAAGCGACATGAAAGCCTCCTGCGTGTCTAACTAAGATGGCGGCATCCTTGCCTGCTACATAGGGGTATCTACTTCATCCTCTCCAACGACACTTTAAGCATACCCCATCCATGACAGAAAAGTCAAGGGGGGCTCGATACCCCGACGCGCCAGGCAGGTCTTCAGGAAGCCTTGTCTGCCAACAGGGTAAGTTCCACACTGCTGGAGCGCGCGAACACACGACGATTCGATTATCGGCAGCCGCGGGCAATTTCTTTAGGGGGCAGGACAGGAGGGCGCGCCCTCGTGGGCGAACATGCAACCCGATGCGAAGGCAGTGGGCAACGCTACTCATTCCATGGCTCTGTGCAGGGTGGCTGTGGGCGCAGTCATCCTCATTTCAGCAAGAGCTGGATCGCCTGCTGAGCGTCGAATGGCTGAAGTATGGCATGTGTGGTGTGGTGATACGCGATTTACAAACGGGTGAGACGCTCTATCAACGGGAAGCCGAGCGCATGCTCATCCCCGCCTCGAACGCCAAGCTCATCACCACCGCGGCGGCGCTCTACCTGCTGGGCGCGGACTATCGCTTCCGCACGCAGGTCTGGATGCACGGCACACTGGATGCGAACGGGGTTGTGCATGGCGATTTAATCCTGCGGGGCGGTGGCGATGCGACGCTCAGCCTCAACGACTTGAAAACGCTGGCACGGCGCGTGTATGCACAGGGCGTGCGACAGGTGGACGGGTTGCTCCTGTATGACGATTCGTGGCTCGATGCGGAGCGGTACGGCTTCGGCTGGCACATCGATGATGAGCCGTTCGGCTATCAGGCGCAGATGAGCGCGCTCTGCGTGGAGCGCAACGCTGTGCGCATCTACGCGCGTCCTGCTGACCAGCCCGGCGAACCCGCCCGATTGCGCCTTGACCCACCAACCGATTATGTGCAGGTGGTGAACCTCACGCGCACAGTGGAGCGCAGTTCATCGGGCGCACGGCTCTCTGCCACGCGCGAACATGCACGCAATCGACTCCTCGTGTCGGGCACAATTCCTGTCGGTGCAGAGGAGGTGCTGGTGGGACGCTATGCAGTGGAGGATCCCGCCCGCTTCACCGCGACGCTCTTTCGGGACGCCCTGCGCGAGGCGGGAATCGTGGTGCCAAACCGAATGGCTCCCGCCTTCAGTCTTCAAGCAGGTTCCGCGCGCCTGCTTGCCGAGCATCTCTCCCCACCAATGCGCGAAATGGTCGCCCTCATCAACAAGCCCAGCGACAACTTGCTCACGGAGATCGTGCTGAAAGCGATTGGTAAAGAGAAGCGCGGGCAAGGCTCCACCGCCGCGGGGCTTGAAGCCGTGCGTGAGTTCCTTCAGCAAGCAGGGCTGGACATGGGCGCGTGCCATCTGGTGGATGGCTCTGGACTGTCGCGCATCAACGGCGTCAGCGCCGAGAATCTCGTGCGCTTGCTCGTGTTTATGGCACGCTCGCCCTATGCCGATCTCTATCGCAACTCACTGTCTGTGTTCGGTGTGGACGGCACTTTGCGCAATCGCCTGCGCGATACGCCCCTCCAAGGCAACGGCTTCGCCAAAACGGGCAGCCTCTATCGGGTCAGTAGCATCGCGGGCTACCTAACCACACAGAGTGGACGCAAGTTAGCCTTCGCCATCCTGATGAACAATTACAACACCTCTGGCAGCGAGGCGCGCGCCCTACAAGACCAGATAGTGCGCCTGCTTTGGGAACGGCTCTGAACCCATACTCCCCTCCTTTAGGTTCCCCCCATTGACGGCTGATAGGGGTACAGGTGTCTGGTACAAAAAAGCGTCTCCACTCAAAACAGAGAAGGAACAGACCTCTGTGTTTGCCCCTTCTGAATGGGGGGCAACCTCAAAGGGGCGCACGGGGGTGCGCTCTTACACACCCCCATGCATGTAGGAGCAGCCCCCTGCGTATGCCCCTCGGAATGGCAGGCGACCTCTGGCACAGGTCCCTCAAGGCAGGTAAAATGGTTACCAACGACACCTCTTGACTTCGCTGTCATCAAAGGGGGTATAGTAAAGATGCCATCGGGCAATTGGGCGTGTGCCTTGAGACTTGCGCATTTTGAACAATTTAGTAACGACTTCCTTCTGTGGGGTTGGTAATCTACCTGTGAGGGATTGAAGCTAAGAGGGAGCAAAAATGGCGAACGATAGGATGGTGCGTGCTTTAGGGAGTGTGCCGACGCCTCCTGAACTGGTGGCGTTTATGGTGGAGTTAGCCGCTCCCATCCGCCCACGCTGTCGTGTGCTGGAGCCAGCCTGCGGCGACTGCCCCTTCCTTGCCACTTTCGCGACCCGCTACGGACTTCACCACGAGTTCGTCGGCATCGAAATCGCTCCCGAGGCGGTGCGTCGGGCAAAAGCGCAAGCTCCGTTCGCCGAGATTATCGAAGCCGACTTCCTGCTGTGGGAACCAAACGAGCGTTTTGACCTCATTCTGGGCAATCCGCCCTATGGCATCATCGGCGACGCCTCCCACTACCCCATCCATGTGCTCAAGGAGCGCAAAGCCTTGTATCGTCGCCGATTTCGCACTTGGCACGGCAAGTACAACCTCTATGGCGCGTTCATCGAACATGCCGTTCGCTCCCTCACGCCCGACGGGAAACTGGTGTTTGTCGTGCCCGCCAGTTGGCTGGTGCTGGACGACTTCGCCAAGTTGCGTGCCTTTTTGGCGGAGGCGGGACGCCTGCGCGTGTACTATCTTGGCAAGGTCTTTCGCGGGCGGAATGTGTCCTGTGTGGTGCTGGTGCTGGAAAAGGGCAAGCAGGGGCTGGAACTGTACGATGGGCGACAGCTCGTGGTGAGCCAGCCGCGCTATTGTGGGGAGTTGATTCGCTTTGAAACGGACGAGACCATAGAGTGGGAGCGGAGCGGGGTTCCGCTGGGCGCGCTATTTGACCTTCATTTTGCTGCGCGAAGCCCAGAGATTCGGCGCCATCCGTCCGTTGTGTCGGAAGCCCATACGGGGCTTGTGCCCGTTTTGACGGGGCGTAATTTGAAGGCGGGCTGGATAGACTATGAGACGCCCTATTCAGGCTTGTGGATGCCCCAAGAGGAGGCAGGGAGCCTTCGCTTTTTCTATGCCTTTCCGCACATCGTGGTGGGGCACACGAAGGGCACGCGGGTGGTCTCTGCTTTGGATGAGCGCTGTTATCCCTGGCGCGAGGAGATTCACTTGGTGCCGAAGGACGGAGAGGTAGACGCGCGTGCTCTGATTGGCTATCTCAACAGCGAGCCTGTCCAGAAACACCTGTGGACGCTGTATCGCGACTTTGTGCCCCATCTGACAATCACCCAACTGAAACGGCTCCCTGTTCCACCCACGCTTGCACCAGCAACAGATAAGGTACAGCGACTTGTGGTAGCTATCAAAGAGCCTGTTTCTCTTATTGCCCCACCAACTGAAGAGGGGCAGCTGTGCCTTTGGGAGGTGACAAAATGATAGCACAAGCACAAAATTTGCTAAATGCATTTGAGACATTCTTAGCATCTATACCCTTGGAACGTTATCGGCAAGAATTGATGCCTGTGAAGACGGTAGAGCAAGACTTGCCGAAAGATCTTAATCCGCTACGCAGCCTTTACGCAGTCTACTGGACACAGCTACCTAAAACTTTTCCCGACTATGACCAGTTCTTCGAAGGCTGGTGGCGTTCCCATTTAGAACCGTTAGACAGGTTCATTAGGCAATACTTTTGGGGGTGCTCTCGCGATTTTATCTACTTGGGATTTAAAGCACGGCTATACCGTACCTTTGTCTCAGTGCTCACTCAATTTCATTTCGCTTATGCATGGAAGGCATTCTGTTCTCTCCCACTTGAAGCCTCGGCAGACTTAGACATGAAGGGGATTGACGCGCTAGTTCATTACGGCAAATTGCGTATTGCTTTGCAGGTCAAAAAGGAAACTTATCGAGCAGAAGCACGCGAGCGTGGGCGTTTTGCTCAACCGAAATCCAAGGAGGTGGACTTAATAGTAGAAGTACCATACACAGTGACACGATCTGAAGAATGGCGTCTGCGAGTGGAGAGAGCAAGAAGTCCAAAGAAACAGGAGCTATATCGTCTCTTCAGATCTGTAGCAGAGTATCTCCAACGTTGGTTGCCGAATGGATTTGTCGTTTTCCAAGCTGATTATCCCCGCCTCATAGAACGCCTTGTCCAAGAAGATGCTTCAATAGGCAAACGCGATTTCATTGGATGGCGTGAAACAATTGAGCGCCTGTCAGGTTGGATAGAATCTCTCCGTGACCAGTAGCACGGGCGTCCTCGCCCGTGTGCTTGCTTGGGCGAGACGCCCAAGCCACGCCTGCAGACACGGGGGTCTGCCCCTACTGTAGGGACGCCCCCGTGGATGACCGTGTGTCGAATCCAGCCAGTTTACGAACCCATACTACGCGCTCTGCGTGGTTCTGCGGCGACGGCGAGCGAGCAAGCCGACGAGTCCTGTGCCCAAAGCTACCAGCGCGCTCGGCTCTGGCACCATCATTACCAGGTCCTGCCCCCTGCGCGAACCCTGCCCTGTCGCGCGTAGGTAGAAGTAGAACGCCATCTGACCCGATGTGCCGGTCAACAGCGAGTTCGCGTAGCTCTTAATCGTGTTGTTGGCGGAATATTTGAACACACCGCCGTTCAGATTGTCGCCATTGCCCAGCGCATGGTCATAGGCAATCTCCCACATGGCAACTTGGAAGCCCGCCCCCTTCTTGTTGAGGTCTCCACCCGTGAGAAAGGTGTTCTGCAGTCCAAGCAATGCACCCGCGCGCCCTCTCGCCAGCCAGAGTTCGTAGCTGTAGTCCCGATTGAGCGTCATCCAATGGTCGAGGTCGACACAGAACGCCGTGTTGGGCAGGGTGATGCCGGAGGGCACGCCGTTGGTAATCACCCGATACTGTCCCGCCAGCACATTGAGCGGGTTGCCGTTATAGAGAATTGGGGTGCTGGCGCCAGGCGAAACGGCGGTGATTCGGAGCGTAATCGTGCCCAGCAAGGCGACCTTCTCGGCGTTGAACTGCGGATCGCTTGCATAGACGCTGTTGTAGCCAATCAATACCGTGAGACCGCTCAGCCCTATCCATTTACCCATTGTTCCTCTGCGCATTGTTTTGCACCTCCTGTGATGGCAGGCGTCTGCCTGCTGACCGAAGAGGAGCAAACGATGTGCCAGAGCATAGCAAAGGGGCTGTCAGGATTGCGGGATTTGCACAGAGGAATCGTTGGAACTGGCAATTTCGCTGGAGCGACGACGCGATTCGATGAGGCGAATCAGGTTCCAGTCTGCGCGAAGCCAGTAGCGCCCTTCAAAGGGCAGGGCGAAGGCGGGCAGATGGATATCGACTGGCTCACTCACAGAGGGTGATTCGGGTTCCAGCGTGCGGTCCAGTTCCACGCGCGTGCCATCGGGATTGGTCGATTCGGGGCGTGGCGCCTCGTAGAGCTGGACACCCACGGGATACTTCGGCAGTTCGGCGGGCGCGTCGTCCAGCAACACCTCGCGAAAGGCATAGGCACGCAGGGTGCGACGGCTCAGGTCGAGCGCTATAAAGGGGCGTTCGGGCGACGGCTCATAGCCCGCCTCCACCACGACCTGACCCCTGCGCATCCATTGCGGCAATGCATGAAGCGCCAGCAGGGTCAGCGTGTACACGGGTGGCTGTACTGTTGAGCTGAGTGGGATCGACCAGCGTCTGGCAGGGTTGGTCAAGCTGTGCAGGCGCATCTCCCGCAACGGCTCCGGGATGAGCAACGCCAGCCAGTGGAAGCCACCAATCACCATCAGATGTCCCAGCGCCCGAAATAACTTCAGCCACCAGTGGTTCCGCTCTGGCAACGGTGGCGCCAGCTCGCCCCAATCCATCCGATCCAGATAGATGCGCCCGTTGCCCCGATAAAAAAGGGTCAGCCCTGCACTGTTGACCACCAACCGCATGCGGGTCAGCCGCCACATCTGCCACGCCGTGTGCACAAATCCCAACAGCACCAGCACAAGGAGCAACACGCCCGCCCAGCCTAATGCCCTCAACAAGGTCATTTCGTGCGCACCACCAAGCCCCTCCTTGACCAACACCACGCCCCACAGCGCACCGACAATCAGCAACCGAATACCCATCATGCGCCAGAACTGCGCTCTCGTGAGCGGACCAATGAGATAACCTGCGCCCTGCAGAGGATCTCCGCCACAGTGCGCACAGCGCGTCTCCACAGGGTCGCACCCCGCCCCACAGAAAGTGCAACCTACCTGACTCACCACATAGCCCGTAAAATCCCCAATTCGCAACATCCCTGCCCCCGTTCGAGCAGGAGTCTACCTCGACAAAGCGAACAGAATCCCCACATGGAGGTGCGATATGCCAAGACCAACAGCAATCACGGTGATTGGTGTCATCGGCATCGTGCTGGGGATTCTGGGGCTATGTGGCAACCTCTTTGGATTAGCCGCGGGTCCCCTTGCAGGCACGATGCAAGAGATGGCACCTCAGGGCACCCAAGACCCACAACTCCAGCTGCTCAGCAACCCGACCGTCGCGCGAATGACCATGTTGCAATCCATCGTGGGGCTGTTGCTGGGAATTCTGTTGCTGGTCAGCGCGATTCTCCTGCTGAAGATGTCGTTTCTGGGCTACAACCTGATGATTGTGTACAGCGTCCTCTCGATTCTGTGGACACTAATATCGCTGGGCACCACCTTCGCGGTGCTCATGCCCATCCAGCGGCAGATTCTGGGCGACTCACCGGAGGCGCAAGCAGCGATGGTCGGCGGTATGGCGGGCGGTTTTTGTGGTGCGCTGATTGGGCTTATCTATCCCGTCGCGGTGCTGATTGTGCTGACGCGCCCTGCCATCAAGGAGCAGTTCACCAGTTAGTTGCGGGGTAAAATGCGCCCCATGCGACCGAGATGGGCACTGCTTCTGACAGGGACGACGATGCTGACGGCTTTCGCAGGGGCACAGACGGAGTTTCGCGGTTTTTGGGTGGACGGCTTCAACGAGGGCTTCCACACGCCCGAAGAGGCGGATGCCCTCCTAAAGCGCGTGCGCAAGGCGAACATGAACGCGATTATTGTGCAGATGCGCAAGCGTGGCGACGCCCACTACTTCTCGCCCTTTGAACCATTCGCGGTGAACCAGCAAGCGGGCTTCGACGCGCTGGCGTACCTTATCGAGAAGGCGCACCGCATGCAACCCCCCATCGAGGTGCATGTGTGGGTCAATTGCCACCCCATCTGGCCGGGCAGTGGCTGGCCAGCCGACCCAAAGCATGTGCTGAACCGCTTCCCGCAGATTCAAACGGAGAACCTGCAGGGCGAGCGCATCACCGAGGTGGGCTACGGCATGGACTGGGGGCATCCGCTGGCGAACGCCTTCTTCACGCGCGTCGCGCTCGACATCGTCCGCCGATACGATATCGATGGGCTTCACTTCGACTACATCCGCTACACGGGCGAGAGCTGGGGCTATAACCCCGTCAGCGTCGAACGGTTCAACCGCCGCTATGGGCGCACGGGCACGCCGGAGCCGACCGACCCGCTCTGGAAACAGTGGCGACGCGACCAGGTGACAGCGATTGTGCGCAAGGTCTACGCGAACGCCATCGCCATCAAGCCTCAGGTCAAAATCAGCGCTGCGCTCATCACATGGGGCGACGGTCCGCGCGACACCGACGACTGGGTGAACCGCAGTGCCTACAGCCGTGTGTTTCAGGACTGGCGTGGCTGGCTGGAGGAAGGCATTCTCGATATGGCAATCCCGATGATTTATTACGATCAAGCCAATCCCGAACGCGCCCGCTTCTATCTGAACTGGGTCACCTTCCTCAAAGACCATCAGTACGGTCGGCACGGCGTTGCAGGCATCGGCAACTACCTCAACAGCCATGAGAACACCCTCCAGCAGATCGAGATTGCCCGTGCGCCCTCGCCCAAAGGCAATCGGCTTGTGGGCGTGAACTTCTTTTCCTACACGGCGACCAGCGGGAACGGCACGGAGGGCGGTGCACGCCGATGCGAGGAGAGCTTCTACCAGATGTTGGGCGAGCGCGCCTTCCCCGAATGGGTTCCCACCCCGCCGATGGAATGGAAACGCAACCCAACACGGGGACACCTGATGGGCACGGTGTTGTATGCGCGCGACCTGAGCTGGGTGGACGGCGCGACGGTCGAACTCTATCGGCACGGCATGCGGGTGCGCCAGATACAGACCGACGGCACGGGCTTCTATGCCTTTGTGCACCTTGAACCGGGCGTCTACAGCGTGGTGGTGCGCGTGGAGGGACTGCCCCCCGCCCAAACGCAGACGGTGATGATTACGCCCGGTCTGACCACCGCCTTGCACTGGTTGATGGGCGACACGGACGCGCTTCCCATCCGTCGGCTGGAGAGCCTGAACGACCTGCCCGACGGCACGCGCATCCTGCTTGCACCCAAAAGGGTGCTGAAGGGCACGGAAAGCGCAGACCAGCCCCTCATCATTAGCGACCTGATAGGCGAGCGCACTCTCGAAGTGCAATTGCGGGAACTCGCCCTGCCATGGCTCCCCGACGATAGGGTGGCGGTGCTGGGTGTGCTGACCACTCACCCCGACGGCAAACGCCTGCTCACCGATGCGATTGTGCAGTGGTTGAGCGCTCTTTAAGCGGCAGGAACCGAACATTTCGCGGCGAAATGGGGTATAATAGTACCGTGCAGGCATTCGGGGTTCGACCCCAAGCCTTGACAAAGGAAGGCGATCGGGTATAATAGTACCGTGTAGGCATTCGGGGTTCGACCCCAAAACCAAAACGCCTGCCGAAAGGAGGATCGTATGATGAATCGATGGTTAATGGCTGGTATGGCAGGCGCCGTTCTGGGCGCCTCATTTGCGTTCGCTGCGGATAATCCGCAGAAACCCACGCTACAACCTTACGTGGGTCCCATCCAGTACGCGCAGCCGCTTCAGATATGCAAGGTCCGCCTCGTCAATGGGCAAATCGTCCAAGTCAGTCCCTGGATCGATTACCCAAGCCTGTTCTTTCCCGCCAGTGGTTTTCCGCCATCCCCCTGTGGCGATGGGGGTTCCATCGCCTTCGATAATGTGGAGTTTGTAGATGGAACCCTCACCATCGGCGAGAACAGCAAGTATGGAACGAGCTGCAATATAGGGGGTGGACGCTGGTGGTTTGGTCCTGACTATCGCAATCCCCTCTGGGTGAACGATATCCAGCAGATGTTCCCTGGCACGGAAGGTGAGCAGGCGAATGCATTAGTGCCTGTGTGGGCAAACACCAATACCCAGGGGAACACCTTCATCATGGCTATCTTCACGGCGGAGGATTTCGACGACACCTGCAGCGGTCCCGCAGCGGACAACATTTACGATGGGGTCGCCTATGACTTTGGTACCCTCGGTACCGGTGCCTGGTACTCCACCATCTGCCTCTCAAGCGCCGGGCTATCCCATCAGTTGCCGACGGACGGCAGTGGGGCGTATATTGGGATCTATCTCTCGAGCCTCGAACCGCTGACGCTTTATCCTGAGCCGTGTCAACCCCTGTTGTGGGGCACGAAAGAGGGCAATCCCAGCCAGCAGGGACCGATCCAGTGGGACGACGACAACCCCACCGATGGCGAGCTCACTGCACCCGACGAGTGCTATGATTACACCTTCCCTAATGACCCCATCTGTCCCAGGCCGCTGGGTGCGATGATGGCGTTCTGGGCGGCACCGCCAACCTGTGTCCCGAGCAACGGCGATGTGAACCAGGACGGCTGTGTGGATGACGCCGACCTGCTTGCCGTGCTGTTCGCCTTCGGCGGTACGGGTGAGGCAGGCGAGGATGTCAACTGCGATGGCATCGTGGACGACGCCGACCTGCTGACCGTACTCTTCAACTTTGGACAGGGCTGCTAAGCCCTCACCCCCTGACCCCTCTCCCAGTTGGGAGAGGGGGTTTCATTTATTTCATGTATTTCATGCTCACGCTTGCCCGCATACCCTGGCTCCATCTGCCCTTTCCCGCTGGGAGAGTAGTGGACTGGCTCACACGCCAACGGATTCGGTAGCTCGATCCGCTACCACTTGAACTTATGGGCGGGACGCCCGTGCTCCAGTGGCTTGGGCGTCTCGCCCAAGCAAGGACTGCACGAGCGAGACGCTCGTGCTACGCGGGACGCCCGTGCTACGCTTTATGGGCAGGATGCCCAAGCTACTTAACCCCGCCTTAATGACCCGCGGGGGGTATACTTAATCAGGGTTCACCCCAGAAAAGGAGGCTGATGATAATGGTGCGAACTGGTTTGATGCTAACGGCGGTGGCGATTCTGTTGGCGATTAGCCCTGCCCAGCAGGTGCTGGGCAACAACAGGGGCAAGGTGCGTGCCGCCAACGCGCTTGCGGCGGTGAGCATGGCGGAGAACCCGCTTGAATGGAGCCGACGCGACTTCCAAGATGCCACCAGCCTCGAAGTGTTCGGCTTCTGGCCAGCCTACACCATCCAGACCAATCTCTTTGACATCGAATTCGGTCAAGGAGACGACACGGGCGATGTGACCATCACGAGCGTCGATTCGCTGGTGAACGCGGGCTGGCCGTCGACCTTCACCATCCCGCGCTACCTGTTCCGTCAGGGTGGCGCCTACACGAACAATAGTCTGGCAGGCAACCATAACCCCATCGGCACGGTCTGGATTAAATACGAGCTGGACGACAGCAATCCGAACGGCTGGACCGTGCGCAAGGTGCAGGTGTTCGCCTGGGATGTGCGGGATGTCATTCACAAAGCTAACCCCAATAAGACCCGTTCCTTCTCAGACACGGCGGCGCCCGCCCGAATCGATGTCTATGTGGCTGGCACCGATAGCGAGCCAAGCGCCAGCCCTGAAGGCAACCCAGAATGGACGCTGGTGGGCACGCTCAGCATCACCGACGGCACTATTCCGCTGGTCTGCCGATGGGACGCCAGCACGGGCAATACCTTCGGTGAGTGCCCCCAAGCGTTCATTGACTTTATCAGCGGCAACAACTCGGCAGGGGTCGCTTTCCACCAGAACCCAACCCATGACATCTGGTACTCCACGCTGAATGTATCGGGGCAGAGCGGGGTTCGATATATCGCGCTGGTCATTCCCCAGGGCAATCAGTACGGTCAGGATCCCGACCTGAATGCCAGCAGCCGCACCACCTCCAGCCTACGCTACACCAACATCACGGATGTTCGGGTGTTTGCTGGGGTGGAGGGCGATGTGGATGGTAACGGCTGTGTGGACGATGCGGACTTGTTGGCGGTGCTGTTCGCCTTCGGGCAATCGGGTTCGGGACTGCCTGAAGATGTGAACGGTGACGGCGTGGTCGATGACGCCGACCTGCTTATTGTGCTGTTCGCCTTCGGGCAGGGTTGTTAGCAACGGCTGGGGATGGAGTTTTTACGACTCCATCTCCAGCTCCTTCTTGAGCAGGCGTTTGAGCACCTTGCCCGTGCCCGAGCGCGGCAACTCCTGCCGAAAGATGACCTCGCGTGGCACCTTGAAGTTCGCCAGTCGCTCCCGCAAGAATCGGATAATCTCGCGTGGGTCGGGTTCGATACCGGGCTTCGGAATCACCACCGCCACCGGCACTTCGCCTCGCTCTGGGTCGGGCTTGCCGATGACCGCGCAGTCCAGCACCGCCGGATGCTGAAGCAGGACATTCTCCACCTCGCTGGGATACACATTGATACCGCCCACGATAATCATGTCCTTCTTGCGGTCCACGATATAGAGGTAGCCTTCCTCGTCGAACTTGCCCATATCGCCGGTGTGGAACCAGCCGCTGCGCATCGCTTCGGCGGTCGCGGAAGGGTTATTGTAGTAGCCGAGCATCACATTGCGCCCGCGCACCACAATCTCTCCAATCTCGCCGGGCGGCAGCTCGCGGTCGTTCTCGTCAAAGATTTTTATTTCCACGCCGGGCAGAGGGATGCCGACCGAGCCGATTTTGCGCTTGCCCTTGTGCGGGGGCGGGTTCACGCTGGTGACGGGCGAGCATTCGGTCGGACCGTCACCTTCCAGAATCGCGCAGCCGTACTTCGCTTCGAAGGCACGCTGGACCGGTTCGGGCATCGGTGCGCCTCCCGACACGCAATATTTGAGCGAACTCAGGTCATACTCGCGCTCGCTTGCTGCCTGCAGGATGGCAGCGTACATCGCAGGCACAGCCGGGAACAGGGTGATACGGTGCTTCTCGATGGCTTCCATCGTGCTTTGCGGCATAAATCGCTCCATCAGCACGGTGGTCGCGCCCAGCCAGAGCGGGAAGTTCATGCAGACCGTCTGCCCGAAGGAGTGGAACAGAGGCAACACGGCTAAGAACCGCTCGTCAGGCTCCAGCTCGAGCATCTGCTGGCACGCCTCGATATCAAAGAGAATGTTGTCGCTGCTGAGCATGACGCCCTTCGGGAAGCCCGTGGTGCCGGAGGTGTAGATGAAGACCACCGGGTCGTGCTCGCTTACGGGTGGGCGCGGAATGGGGTCGCCTGTCGGGCGCAGGATGGCGTCGAAGGGGTGTACCCCCTCAGGCAGTTCACCCTGTGCGCCCACCAACAGCACGGTTTGCAGGCTGGGAATCTCAGGCTTTGCTTGGAGCACCGTTTCCAGCGTCATCGGGAAGGTAATCGCCGCTTTGACACCCGCATCGCGCCAGATGTAGGCGATTTCGGGCGCTTTCAGCAGGGGATTCACGGGCACGGCAATCGCGCCCAGATGCCCCAAGGCATGGTAAGCAACCACAAACTGGGGCAGGTTCGGTAGCATCAGCCCCACGCGGTCGCCCGCCCGAATGCCCAGCTCGTCGCGCAAGCCGCGTGCGCACGCCTGCACCAGACCCCACAGCTGGGCATAGGGGATTGGCTGGTCGCGGAAGATGACGGCAGGCTTCACCGGAAACCGCTGCGCCGAGCGCTCCACAATCTCATACAGCAACATCGCTTGTATCCTCCTCATTCAGCCGTTTCGACGGCGCGTGGCGGTTTCCTGCTTTGCCTCTTGCACACGAGCGAGACGCTCGTGCTACTTTTCGTGGCTTGGGCGTTTCGCCTAAGCTGCAGGCTAAATGGGCAGGATGCCCAAGCTGCTTGGGTTCACGGGCACATTCCACAGTGCCCCGATGGTCGCGCCAATATCTGCGAGGGAACGGCGCACGCCCACCGACTGCCCCACACCCTGCGCAGGCGAATAGAGCAGGAGCGGTAGATACTCGCGTGAATGGTCGGTGCTGGGCGTGGTCGGGTCGTTGCCGTGATCGGCGGTCAGAATGAGCAGGTCGCTGGGCAAGAGCCGTGCCACGATTTCCGCGAGCATCGCGTCGAACTCAGTGAGCGCCCGCGCGAAGCCCACCGGGTCGTTGCGATGACCGTACAGCATATCGAAATCCTCGAAGTTGGCAAAGATGAAGGGGCAATCGCTCTGCAGGGCGCGCAGAACCGCCTGAAAATGCTCGGCGTTGCTCTGCGTGCGCTCAGCCTTTCTGAAGCCTCGATAGGTGAAGATTTCGGGCACGACCCCGATACCGTAGACACCAATCCCGCGCTCTGCCAACTTATCAATTAGGTTAGGGGGCGGGGGCAATGGGAAGTCGCGCCGCCGCTCCGTGCGACGGAAGTTGGTGGCGTCCGTGCCCTCGAACGGGCGGGCAATCACCCGCTGGACATGGTGAGGCGGTTGGAGAAGCGCGCGCGCAATCTCGCACATCCGATATAACTCTTCGACGGGGATGACCGCCTCATGCGCCGCAATCTGGAACACGCTGTCGGCACTCGTGTAGATAATCGGATAGCCCGTGCGCATATGTTGCTCGCCTAACTGCTTGATAATCTCCGTGCCAGAGGCGGGGTAGTTGCCCAGCACTTTGCGCCCGATGCGCCGTTCGAACTCGGCAATCAGCTCGTGTGGGAAGCCGTTCGGATAGGTCGGAAAGGGTTGCTCGGTCAGGATGCCCATCATCTCCCAGTGTCCTGTGACGGAGTCTTTGCCTTTGGAATAGGGCTGAACCTTGCCGTAGTGCGCTTTGGGGTGCGGGGTGGGCGGCACGCCTCGCAGGGGCAGAATGTTGCCCAGTCCGAGCGACTGGAGGGTGGGCAGGTTCAGCCCGCCAATTGCCTCCGCGAGATGTCCCAGCGTGTTGGGCGTGTTTTCGCCCGTGTCGCCATACTCTTCAGCGTCGGGCGCCGCGCCCGCCCCGCACCCATCCATCACAATCAGGATGGCTCGCTCGAAGCGCATCATCCCTCTATCTTCTCCCACTTAATATGGTCATTGATATGATACTTCTCATACACTTTCAGCACCTCACGGCAGAAGGCAATCATCACCTCATCGCCCTCGCGCTCAGCAATCTCCAGTAGACGAATAAACATACGCTTGCCCGTCTCGGTTTGCTTGTATCGCTTTTTGCGAAGATTGCACGGGGAGCACAGTGTCTGCCCATTTGAAATTTCCGATTTGCCTCCAAGGTAGCGTGGCTTGATATGATCCACATGGAGCGTGACACCATCATTCGGTCCCTTGCCGCAAATCACACAGCGATACCCATCCCGTTCAAGGATAACGCGTTTCTGTTCTGGTGTGAAGTCTTTCAGCTCGGTTTGCTCAGCCGCTTGTGGGTCATAGCGGTAGACACCGTTTCGAACCTTAATAAGCCAGCCTTGCTGATGAAGGCGACGGATGACGCGCCAAGGGTCGCGCGGAGGCGTCTTGTTGCCCTGTTTGAGCCACTGCTCAGTGACCCAATCTACCACAGGTCCATGTTGTAAATCCTCATTCGGATGATTCTGGAAATACTCCCTCACCAGCTGTTCTATAGTTTTCCGTTGTCGTGGAGACGAGTTCGCCATAGGGTTCGCGCTCCTCATAGATTTGTAAAGCATATTGACGGGTGCGCAGATACTCCAAAATCCGCTCACGCGCTAATTCACAATAGGTGGGTTCAATTTCAATCCCTATCGACCTGCGGTTGTGCATGACCGCTGCCAAAAGGGTTGTACCGCTACCCGCAAACGGATCCAGCACCAAGTCGCCTACATAGCTGAACAACTTGATACAGCGTTTGGGCAGCTCCAACGGAAACGGGGCAGGATGCCCCACACGCTTCTTGCTCTCCCCGTTGAATGTCCACAACCCATTCGTCCACTCGATAAATTCCTCTTGGGTGATGTCCGACTGGCGCGTGCCTGAACTCTTCTTCCACTCATGTTTATAAAGCACCACGATCAGCTCAACAGGCGCAATAACATAAGGGGCGGAGGCGCTGAGCCACGACCCCCACGCTGTGCGACGCGAGATGTTCCCCTCGTTCCAAACGATGGTGGAGTGATATTGGAACCCAATCTGCTTGGCAAGCGTGGTAAGGTCTGCCCCGACGCTTTGCTGACCGCCCCGGTTTTTGTCCAGCGGGATGTTGAGACAGAATCGCCCATCAGGCTTCAGCCAAAGATAACAGCGCTGGAGCCATAAGGCGCAGAATTCAAGGTATTCGGCATAGCTCAGGTTGTCTTTGTGAGTGCCGTACACGACCTCCACATTATAGGGCGGTGAAGTGACGATGAGATCGACCGATTCGGGCGCGACCATATCCGCCGCCAACACATCGGCGTTATACAAGCGGCATTCCGGCTCGGCTATCTCAAAGAAAGGTCGCATCACGGGTTATTATACCCGAAACACGATGATATACTCCATCGGGTAGGCAATATAGTCGGCTTCGCGTGTGCTGGTGAATTTACCTGTTTGTTTATCGCGCGTACGGGGCAGGATTTTGGCGGGTATCTCGCGCAAGATGACACGCTCCAGCTCCAAACCAAGCCCAGCGAGCTGTTCTGCGAACACCTGCGCGTTTTGAACTTCAACCCCGCATAGGTGCGTGTTGCCTATCACGATGCAGACGCGCCCGCCCCGACGCAATACGCGCCGCATTTCCTCAAAGCACTGGCGCATCTCGGCGAAGTAGAGGGCAACCTCGCGTGCCTTACGGGGATTGCGCTCAGCCACCTCATTAATAATCTGTTCCGCCAGCGGTGAGCCAATCGGCGCATCGGGTTCTTCGACCCCATTCGAGCGCCCGATGAACCCCTTGCGAAACTCACGCAGGCTTGTTGTTGCCCCAAACCAGAGTGCGCTCAACTGGTGCAGGTCGGCATACTCATAGCTGGTGACATAGGGCGGTGAGGTCACAATCAGGCTGGCTGAGTCACCGTCTATCGGCAAGCTGCGGGCGTCGGCACAATAGGGTTCCGCGGGGATGCGGAGCGCGTCACGCTCCATCAGCAATTTCCAGTACTCCCGATTGCCTCGTTCCATCCGCCGCACATGCCGAAAGAAGACCGCGTACGGGTCGCCAATTGGCTTGTTCAGCTGGCGTATTGGCTTCACACTGCGGTCGCTCCACCACGAGAGCGGTTTCAGGCAGTGCGACAGGGCGCAACGGAAAAAGGCTTGGAGGTCATCTCCTGTGAGCGCCTCAATCGCTGACTGAATTCGCATAAGCGCACTCAATACTTCCTGCGGAAACCAGTACTGCAGGCGGTCGCTCTCCACCTGCCCACAACGGCTGGGCGGGAAGGGGTTCTCACCTGAAAACAGATTCGGTTGGCGTGTGGAGTAGAGCATGGTGTACAGGTGATCGACGGCTTGCTGAAGTCGGGCAGGCTCAATCGCGTTCACTTTGGCACGGGCAACCCAGTAGGCGACAGGGTTTATGTCCACGCCGAGGCTCGGTCGCTTTAGCAGTTTCGCCTCGACCAGCGTTGTACCTGACCCCATGAAGGGGTCAACCACCAGCTCGCCTTCACAGGAATACTCTGTAATTAGCCGAGCGGCGAGTTGCGGAATGAACTTCGCGGGGTAGCGATGGTAGCCGTGGGTGGCATAACCCGTCTGCGCCTGCGTGAGATGGAGAAATGCCCAGCTCGGTTCAGGCTCAAGATGCCCGAATCGCTCAGCAAGCGTTTCCCTTGCTGGAACCGTTGCTAACTCTATCCCGCTTCCAGCCATCGCTTCAAATCCTCCGCCAGCAGGTCAATCGTGCGAAACACGCGCGTGAATCGCTGGATTGATTCGTCGCTCAGCAAGTAAACCCTATCATAGAGCGACGCTGCCATTTTGGCTTCTTTGCGGGTGAGCTGACCTGTCTGAATGGCTTCATGCAGGACGCCAGCGTTGTCCAGTGTGATAAGGCAGAAGCGGATGCCACGCCCACGCAACCTATCTGCCCAGAACAAATCCTGCTGAAACCGTTCCGCGAGCGACGCTTTACAACTGTAGACAGCCACCACGCGCACAGGTTGACCGTTTTGGAGCTCCATCGCGATAAAATCCACTTTTGACTCTGCAAGGTAAGGCTCTTGAAGCTCGCCCCGAAGCCAGAGCGATTCGCTCAGAATCTGCTTGACAAGCGGATTTCTTACCTGATCCCAGTGCTGTATCTGGGTCTGCTGTCCGAGACCTGCTTGCTGGATTTGGTTCTGAAACTCCTGGGCAACAATCTGTTCGAGTGCTTTTCCACTCAGCACCTTCCAAGCCTGTCCAATATCGCCTGCTGGATATTGCTGTTGGTATGACTGTGCAAATTGCTCCTTAACTACGCGCCATGCGTCGCGGGTGCTCAAGCCCATCCCGCGCTGCTGACGATACTGCTCTACAATCCACGAAGTCCAGTTTTGACTTCCACTCGGATGCGCCATACGAACACCTATTGTACCTGCCAAGTCCGCGGCGTTCGTATCCAACAAGATGGCTCTAAGAACGCCTAACAAAAATGTCAACCCACCCAGAGGCTGTTTGAAAAATCAGGATTCGTAGCCCGGGCATCCTGCCCATAAGCCAAACCGTAGCACGGGCGTCCCGCCTGTGTCAATCCCCCCTTTGATTCCCCTCTTACTAAGGGGGGCGAGGGGGGATGGGCGAGACGCCAAAGCCACTTTTGTTAGACGCTCTAAATCCCCATCCAGCGATGTGGCATTTCCTACGGTCGATGTGCTATAATATACCCGAGAATTCGTATTCTGGGCGCGAGGGCGCGGACGGCTCCCGCAACGAGGTGGAGAATGCGCACGCCACTGATAGGCTGGCTAACCGTATGGCTGTTGGCGACGCTCTGGGCGCAGGGTGAACCGACGCGCCCCGTGTCGTTCCGACTCGCGCTACCTGAACCCGTGCATCAGGTCTACCTCGCAGGCACTTTCAACGAGTGGCAGTACCGTCGCCACCCGATGCAGAGCACTGATGGTGGACGCACCTGGACGCTTACTCTACAATTGCCCCCCGGCGCCCATCAATACAAGTTCGTCATCGATGGCGTGGAGTGGCGCACTGACCCGAACGCGCCTGCTATCGACGACGGCAACGGCAACCTGAACTCGGTGGTATGGGTCGAACCTGATGGCTACAATCGCCCCGCGCGCGTGGGTGATGGGCAAATCACCCGGAGCGCGATTCGGCACAATCCGAACGACCTGCGCGACCGCAATCCTGTCGGGGGCAATCTCTCTCTGCGTCTGCGTGCGCGTAAGGGCGACCTACAGGCGGTCATTCTGCACTATTGGCGCAATGGGCGCAGGCACACCGTGCGCATGGAGCCAGCTGCACAGGACGCGCTCTACACCTACTATCGCGTCACCCTGCCTGAGGCGGACATCGAGTATCTGTTCGCCCTTCAGGATGGCAGGCTTATGCTCTGGCTCACCCCAGAGGGTCTGCGTCGGGCATCGGGCGACGCGCCCGCACGCCGATTCTGCCATCGAGTGGGCGAGAACCGCTTCGATGTGCCCGACTGGGTGCAGGACGCCGTGTTCTACCAGATTCTGCCCGACCGTTTCTACAACGCTGACCTGATGAACGACCCACCCAACGATGAGCCGATCGACTTCACGGGGCGCATCGAGGGCGACCGATTCTATGGGGGCGACCTGAAGGGTATCCTTGCCAAATTGGACTACCTGCAGGAGCTGGGTGTCGACACGCTCTACCTGAACCCGCTGTTCGCCTCCGTGAGCCACCACAACTATGATGTGGACGACTACGAGCGCGTCGATCCGCAGCTGGGCACGGCGGACGACCTGCGCGCGTTGGTCGACGCGCTTCACCAGCGCGACATGCGCCTGATTCTCGACGGCGTGTTCAACCACGCGGGCATCCACTTCTTCGCTTTCCAAGACCTGTTGCAGCACCAGGAGCGGTCGCCTTTCCGCGCGTGGTTCTATGTGGAGCGCTTCCCTGTGAAGGTGGAGTGGAACCCGCCCTATTGGGCGTGGTGGAACATTCCCTACATGCCCAAGTTGCGCCACGAGAACCCGCTGGTGAGGCGCTATCTGCTGAATGTGGTGGAGCGGTGGACGCGCGAGTTTCGTCTGGACGGCTGGCGGCTCGATGTGCCCAACGAGGTGCCTGACAGTTTCTGGCGCGAGTTTCGCCCGCTCGTGCGTCGAGTGAACCCCCAAGCGGTGATAATTGGCGAAATCTGGGGCGATGCGGGGCACTGGCTCCAAGGCGATATGTTCGACAGCGTCATGAACTACCTCTGGCGAGGAGCCGTCTTGGACTGGATTGCCCATCGGCGCATCAAGCCGTCGCACTTCGACGCGCGCATGCAGGCGTTACGAATGCGCTATCCGCGCCAGAGCCTCTACGCGATGTATAACATGCTCGGTAGCCACGATACGCCACGCTTCCGACGCGAGTGTGGGGGCGACCTGCGGCGGGTGAAGCTCGGCTTCCTTCTGCAGATGACCTCTATCGGCGCGCCCGCAATTTATTATGGCGATGAAATCGGGCTGGACGGCGGTGGCACGCCCGATAATCGTCGCCCGATGCGCTGGGAGCGAACCCCAGAAGAGCAGGAGCTGTTCCATTATGTGAAGGGGCTGATTGCTCTGCGGAAGGCGAACCCTGCCCTGCGCCGCGGCGAGTGGCAGACCCTGCTCGTGGATGACGCCCGTGACCTCTACGCCTTCGCGCGGGTTCTGAACGAACCCTCGCCTACAAGCTCCCGCACGGACGGTATCGCCCTTGTGCTCATCAACAACGGCGAGCAAACCCAGACCGTGACCTTGCCTGCCCCGTATGGCGTTTCCGTGTGGCGCCTTGTGGCAGGCACACACGATTTCGGGCAAGGGAATCTCCCTGCCCTGAAGGGGCAGCTCAGTGTGAGCATGCCCCCGCTTTCGGGAGCCATTTTGGTTCCTGCACAGCCTACATTCACAGGAGGTCCAAAACAATGAGAGCGAATCGGCAAAGAGGCTTTACGCTGATTGAGCTGCTGGTCGTGATTGCGATTATCGCCATTCTGGCGGCGATACTATTCCCTGTGTTTGCGCAGGCGCGTGAAAAAGCGCGCCAGACCCAGTGCTTGAGCAACCTAAAGCAAGTGGGCACCGGCGTTTTGATGTATGCGAATGACTACGATAACCGCGTGCCTATCTTCTGTTTTGGGGAGGGTTATCAGCTGGCGACGAGGCTGTTACCATATACGAAAAATCGCGATATTTTCCGTTGTCCCAGCTGGCCCTTTACGCGAGGCGCGGTTCAGACGGTTCAGCGACCCGGCACCTCAGCAGAGAATTGGGACTGGATGAGAGCGCCGAACCATCCGCAAGTCGGTTTGGGAACCTCTACGCGCGGGCGTGCAAACGACTTCGATGACATCTACCCTCACATGGACTACAAGGTTCACGATAATCTGGGAGGCGAAGGAAACTATGGCTGTAGTTATAATCCCACAATGATTGATGGTGGTCGAGTCACTCGTCCTGCGCGTGCCGTAATGCTGATTGACCTGCCCCCAGCAGTATTTCACTTCCCTGAGAGTCAGTCGCCAGGCTTTTGGGCGCGCCGATTGGGCAACGGTTTTAAGGGACGCCATAGTGAAGGCTCAGTCGCGCTTCATTTGGACGGGCACTCTAAGTGGTATCAATACCGCTATCTGTATCCAACTGGAAGAGAAACATGGTGCGATATTGACCCGAACATCTGGTACTGTTGGGGCATGCTGGGAGGTACTCCCGGCGATCAGTAAGCCCATCTCGGTTCTGCGGGGGTGAAGCCATCCGCGCACCCGATGTTGCACGGGTGCGTGATCCATATCGGTTGCTGGTTTATTTACTTCCGCGCATCGATGAGGTGGGCTGGTGCGAGTCGTCGTTGCGCCCCCAGCCCCACCTCGCCCCTAACAGGCATCTTTGTTGTTTACTCTCCTCGGGCTATCCTATCACAGCGATCCTTTGGAAGAAGTCTTGGAGTCCCAGGTGGCGGACAGGGACATTCTGTTGAAGAAGAAACACAGCGCCTCGTGTATATCGCATCTTTGGGGCAGGAAAAGTTCAGAATACCCGCCTCCACCGCTCGGCATATCCAAGGCGGAGTGTAACCATCAAGCCAGGTGCAAACCTCATAGTCAACACGAGAGCCAACCCATCTGAGTTCACCGTTCACACAACGGTAGCAATCAGTTATTTCGAATCGTGCTATCCGAGACCACTCTGCATACACTTCGATGGTTTGACCAACCGAAGCGCGTATTCCAATGCCTTCAAGCCCAGCAGCTATCTCCGCAGTAATCGTCACGCTACCTGCATGTTCTCTCCACCTGGCGTGTTCCTTCTTGACTTTCGTGTTATTGAAACCGCCTGAGCAGGGATTTGGGCGCCGCGGGCGTGGTAAGAAGGGTTTGTCAGGTGGATCAACCTCGACATTCCCGTTGTTATCCATGAAATCAGGAGGAGGATTGCGATCAGGTTTCAGGGTGCGTCGTCGAGCCAAGAAAATCGCTGTAGGGGCTTCTGTGGCGTTGGACAAAGGAACAAATGCACCAACATAGCCTGCAAACTCTTCTAAGTTAAGCGTCTGGTCTCCTACAGGGTTTTCTTTAACCCGAACGAGGAACCCAAAACGCCTCGTTCTATCTGCGTTTTCCCAGTAAACGAGATAGATACCCTCCGTTTGGGGGGCGCGGTAGACAATCCACCAGGGATCGGCATAGGTAATCCGTCCGCCAATCGAGTGCCATAGGGGCAGACGCACGGTGACCGCTCCCTCATAGGAGCATATTTCATGGTAAGCGGGTAGAGGAAAGGTTGTCATGAAAAACAGAGTTTCGCCTGGTGCTGCGATGATCATCGGCACAAGATCCCAGGTGTAATAGGCGCCAGAATCGGTTGGCACCTCAGTCTGCTGAGCAGGAAGGTATAGAGTCCCTATCAGCGTCATCGCAACGGTTAGCCCAATTATTCCCTTGCTTCGCATTGCCATCTTGCCTCCTTCCTCAATTTGCTGTCCACCGAGGGGGTATGCCTATTCCCCTCCGCTTAATTAATTGCCCCCCGCCTGCCAAAAAATATAAGCACCTTCAGCCCGATTCCTTCCCTATCTGCCGTACCATCGCACATATCCGCGACCAGCGCTGACTCACCGCCGACTGACTAATCCCTAACTCCTCCGCTATCTGGCTCTGTTTTCTCCCTGCTGCCATCCCTTCTATTATCACCCAGTCGTGTTCGTCCAACTGCGGCGATAATTTCTCCATCGACTGCTCCAACCATACCTTCTCCAGCACCGCCTCGACCTGCATCAGGGCTTTCTCATCCGCAAACTCCAATTCCACCTCTTCGCCTTCCTCGTCCTGCACCACCATCGGCACACACCGATTATAGTGCTTCTTTTCGCGCTTCCAGTACGCCCGCAAGTGTTTCAATACCTTGCCCGATAGCCATAACACATAGTGCCGTTCTGGATCGGCGGGGAGTGGATTGGGAGCGCGGTAGTGAGGTGCGTGGTGCAGTGCAGCGAACCACGCTTCCCCTGCACACTCGCGTTGCCACTCGCGTCGGTCAGCGCACGCGTGCGTGTGGCATTTGGCAAAGCGGTAGAGCGCGATTTTGACAGCGCGCTCCATTGCGGGTTCGGGTTCATAGGGTGGGAGTTCGTTAGGGAAAAAGTTTCTCATGGGGTCAACCCCCGTGTAAGATTGCCGAAGGCGCGCCAAGTGGTGCGCAATGAGCGGCGCGTTGCGCTCTGCGTTCTCTCGCAAGTCGTTTAGGAACACGCATTATTGCTGACCTCCTCAATTTTTGAGGATTCGATGAGAGCACCTACAATTCCTGCCGGCTGAGGTGGTACCACCTTGCATTCAGAGGCGGAACGCTTATGCTTTTACGGTGGCAGACGAAGTGGTGCTGGCTATCTTCACCAAAGGCGCAGCCAGGTGGAGAGCCGAATGAGGGCAACGATGAGGGCATAAAGTGGCAGGGGGAGGCGCGCGCGATAGTGCTTGCGATAGAACCGTTCCAGCGCGCGGTGCGACTCGCGCAGGGCGGCGCGGCGTATCTGGCGCGTGCTGGCGCCGCCGTGGTGCACTATCTCCACTGCAGGCACAAACCAGATTTGCCAGCCCGCCTGCCAGATACGATAGCACCAGTCGACATCGTTGAAGAAGAGCGGGAACGCTTCGTCCATCAGTCCGACCTGTTCGATCACGGCGCGACGCACCATCAAGAAGGTGCCCATCGGCTGGTCGACGGGCATTGGGCGGTCGTAGGTGAACCAGTGCATGCGGTAAGCAGCAAAGAGGCGTGAGCGCGGGAACAGCCGTGCCAGCCCCAGCACCTCAAATAGCAAGTTGCGTGGCGTGGGGAAGCCGCGCACCGAAGGCTGAACGCGCCCGTCGGGAAAGCGTTGCCTTGCGCCAATCGCGCCCACCTCAGGATGTTCGCGCATGAAGCGCAACGCATTGCTCAGGGTATCGGGGCGCACCTCCGTGTCGGGGTTCAGCAACAGGATAAACTCGCCGCGCGCTCGCTGGATTGCCTGATTGTTGCCGCGCGCGTAGCCCAAGTTCTCCTTGTTGGGGATGAGAATCGCTTGGGGAAACTCCGCCTGCACCATTTTCGCGCTGTCGTCGGCAGAGGCATTATCCACTACGATGACTTCGAACGGCTCATCGGGCGGGTGCTGGTAGAGGGAGCGCAAGCAGGCGCGCAGGAGCTCGCGCGTGTTCCAGTTCACGATGCAGACGCTCAGCGTGGGAGGCGCACCACAACTGTCATCCCCATGCATCATGGGGGTAGGATACCCTCTTTTTTATGTGGGTAATCCAATTGGGTCGCCACCTGCCTCCAGAATCTGGCGGTTGCCCGGCAGCTGGTCGAGGCGGTGTGCCAACACTGACACCTTACCGCCCCGCTGGAGCCGTTGACAGCAGAGCTGGACGATATAGCCGTCGGCACGCGCCTCGATCACGATGGGTGCATCGGTCAGATAGGCAATCAGTGCGTCGCGGTAGCGGCTGTTCGAGGCGAGCCAGCCATCGCGCGGGCGGAACGGGCTGATTGCCAGCGCACGCGACGGGTCGAACTCCGCGCGCCAGATGCGTGCTTGACGGAGTGGCTCCTTGCGCAAATCGTCGCCAAACGCGCTGAGCAGACCGCGATCCAGCACCAGCATATAGGGATGGTTCGCTCGCAGGGCGCACAGTAGGAGCCGTTGATAGGCGGGCTGAGTCGCGCTGACGAGGGGCGTCCAGCCATTTGCGAAAAAGGTCTGCGCGACCCTTTCCAGCTCGTCCAGCCCCTGCGAGGAGATGGTGTGCGACGCCAATAGCGCGAAGTTCGGCTCGCTGAGATGCTCGTAGTTCCCATAGAGGAACAGCAGGGCGGGCGGGTCGGGCATTTGCTCCAGTTGGCGCGGGTACGCAGCGTCTTGAAAGCTAAGCCAGCGCACGCCACAGCGGGTCAAGTGCGCCTCCAATCGTTCCATCTCCGCCATCAACGCCGGCAGGTTCTCACGCACGGCGCGAAGGGCGCGCGGGGGCAGGCGATACTCATGCTGGAGGGTCTCGTCGGGCAGGCGTAGCACCTCGTCGGGCGTCAGACGGTAGACTTGCTGACGCTCCAGCAGGTGGCGCATCGTCTGTCGCCCCACATCGGGCAACAGGCTCAGGAACAGTAGCCACTGCCGCTCGGTCATGCCTGTGTGCCCCTTCACTCCTCGATCAGTCGGTGGTATCTGCCCAGCCAATAGGGCAGTAGGAAGGCGGTTCCGTCGTCTTCGCGCCTGCCGAGCGGGTCGCCCCCATCCAGCCGATAGGGGTTTCCGTTCCAGCGCATCACCACCCGTTCGCTGTAGGGCACAATCGCCACCGATTGTGCCTCGCCGAATCGCCCCTTGTTCACATCGAGCGTGATGTCCAGCCGATGGCTGTTGCGGTACTCCCAGTTGCGCAGGTCCCAAGGCCATTCCTGCAGGGTTTGCACCGCCGATTCCACATCGCATGGCTTGCCCGTCACCGCGCCATAGATGAAGTTGAACAGCGGACTGCGCTCAGGGCGCTCAATCTGCCAGCTGCGCTCGAGGCTCATCAGCCACAGCCGCCGATAGTCGGGGTTCGTCTCGTAAAGCAACAGCGGGTAGTAGCAGAGGAACGCCAGCTGGTCATCTGAGTGGTTAACCTCATAGGGTGGCAACATCTTCTGGGTGATGGCGTTCAGCAAGTAGTGCTCCTTTCGGATGAGCGATTCGTACGCCTGTTGGTACTTCTCGTCGCCCGTGATGTGATAGGCGACCTTCAGGTGCGACAGGATAGCGAGCGAGTTCAGCCCGCGCTCCTCTTCCCAAAGGGGGTCGTCGTTGAGCGATTCGGGATTGAAAATCGCCCAGCGGGTCGGCTTGCCGTCCTTGTCGATGAGGCGCCAATTGTTCTGCATCAGGTGGTCTGTGACTCGGCGGGTGACGCTGTGAATCGCCTCTTTCTCGCTCTCGTCCGCGCACAGGTCGTAGTAGATTGCCCAGATGAAGTAGTGTCCATCCAGCTCGTCCGAGCTGGTGTCGCCCTTCCAAAGATAGTTGGGGTCAACGGGCGATTGATGCCACTCGCCTGACGATTGGTAGTAGCGCGTCTCGCTTTTGTGAATGATACTGCGGGCGGGGAAGCCGGGAATGCCTGTGAGCCGTTCCAGATCGAGCAGGGCGCGCATGGAGCGTCGGGCACGCTCACGCGCGTTGGGATCCTTCGTGACGGCGAACTGGAACACCTGCGCAGCGCAATAAAGTGCCGTCCATAGCCCGTCGTTATCGCTGGCTTCGATTTTCCAGCTGTCGGGGTTGTTCGGGTCGTCCCAGTCGCAGTTGGTGACGAAGCCGTTGCGGTTGTGGCGCAGGGCTATCAGTTGCTCATAATGCTCTGCCTTTTCGCGCAGGGTCATCTTGACCGATTCGATGCAGGCGACCCCACCGTCGGTGGCAATCCATGCGCGGTTCTGCCCATCGACGGCAATCGCGTACACCTGATTGCCGGGGAGCCAGCGCTTGCCCCAGAAGTAGCTCCATTTGCCATTGCGCAGTCGGCATGCGCCTTCGGGTGTGCCCGCCCACAGATCGCCATTTGGGGCAAGCGCCAGACAGCGGATGGGCGCGTAGGGCGGGATGAGTTCGGTGGGCGGGGAGGCAACGGACGCGAGCGCCACCTCACGGGAGAGCCACCAGCCCTCGCCATCGCCCAGAATCAGTCCTGAGCGCGTGCCAATCCAGAGATGCCCCATCGAGTCGCTGACCGCGCAGAGCCAGAGGTCGTCATAGAAGCGGGCGCGGTTATCGCGAATGCCCACCTTCTGCCAGCCGTCCGCTTTGCGATACAGCCCGCGCTCCAGCTCGCCCTCAATAAAAGCAAACAGGTGTCCGTCTCGACGCTGATGGAACCAGCGGAACTGGCGGTTGGCGGGTGAGGCGTGCTCCTCCACTATAGCACCGTTCTGCCAGCGAAGCAGATGTCTGGGCGTCAGGAGCCACAGCCCACCCTCATGCGCCTCCTGCAGTCCGATCAGTTCATCGTTGGCGGTGTAGAGCGTGCGTGTTTCGCCCTGCGCTGAGATATGGAGCAGTTCGCGCCCAGAGAGGGCATAGACACCACCCACACCATCCGCAAGGAGTTGCTGAACCCGTAGCACGGGCGTCTCGCCCGTGCAATCCCATGCATGCTTGGGCGGGACGCCCAAGCCACGAAACTG